>Ga0268299_1000494_pt1 | contig 119856 bp, 100 predicted proteins | sample NOBtaG_FD_193484 | JGI IMG/M metagenome (GOLD analysis project Ga0268299, IMG submission 193484) | Activated sludge microbial communities from bioreactor in Nijmegen, Gelderland, Netherland - NOB reactor | ecosystem: Engineered > Bioreactor > Aerobic > Activated sludge | place: Netherlands...
ACACGGTGTATGCGCCATAGCTGGGGAGTAGTGTTAAATCAAAATGTTATCTTCGTTTCACCGCGATTGTTGCGTGTACGTTCGTCCTGGTCGGCCTTGCCAGCCTTCGGCTTTAGCAAGTCCTCCTAAGCCCAGCTACGGACGCATACACTGATCGTTATGGCGCATTTTCTATGACAGACCCGAGTAAATTTCCGACAGCGGACGAAGTGAAGAGCAAAATAGAAAAGCTAAAGAATATTACGTGGCCAAAATACAATACGACTGACAACCTTGACACCTACATAAAGGAAATATCTAACCTCTTAACTTCTGAGTTTAATACATTACCTGACTTAGTTGAACTACTGAAAGCGAGTGAGTTTGGATTCAGACTATTTAGAGTTAGAGAACTCAGCACATTCAACGACATAAATTTAATATGCGAGCATAGTTATCCTCCTGTGAATTTGACAACGGGACTCAATCGATGCAACTTCCCGAAGTTTCCTGTGTTTTATGGGTCAACCAATGCCATGACAGCTTTAGCAGAAGTTGTTCGAAATGATGACTTTAAAAAGAAACGTTACTGCATCTCACGCTGGAGAATTCACCCATCTGACGAGGACATTTTAATTCAACCCTATTTATTTGGCGACTTACACGCAGACAACATTTTCACTGCGCTTCGGGAGAATATGAGCAATCGAATCCCAACCATATTTGAGAATAAATTGACTCCTGAACAAGAAGAGGGTATTAGGTTGTATTTAAAATTTATGGCCGACACATTTATCAATGACGACAGTTACGAACTATCAGCTTTTTTCGCTCACAGACGTTTTTATGCTCCTCACAATTTTCGAACTGAAATATTGATTTACCCGAGTGTTCAGACTTTATATAAAGGGGTTAACATAGCAATTCATCCGAATTTTGTCGACAGCAAAATGTACGCGACAAGATTTTACATAATTGATGTAAATTCCTTCGACAAGGAGAAAGGAATGATAAACATTAGTTTTTCAACTTATGGGACCGTTGAGAGGAGTCAAATCCTTTGGACAAATGTGACTCCACAAGACACGAGGTATCGACAATTCATAACGGAGGATTTTGACCACGAAGGAGAATTTGAGTTTACCGAAAACGCGCCATAACAAAGTGCATAATCAATGGCGGGGTTCAGTGTAAATTTGTAGTTTAGTTTTTCAAAAAACGTTTTGTGTCGTGGGACAGTGACGCGCTTCGAACTCCTGCCACTGCTTATGCACAAACGTTGGCGGCAAGGCTTTTGGACAAATGAGACATCGGACAATTTTAAGCTTCAGGACTAAGTTTTTATTTTTGGTGTTAGTAACATCATCACACTTATGTAATTCACAAAATCCGGTTACACGACAACAAATTGACTCAATATTAACTCAACGACTCGGGGACAAAACCAAACAAAAGGAATCAGGGAATTTCGTTGGACAATTTAAGACCTACAAAAAAGTATTAGGACTTTTTAAAGTCAGGACTAACAAAGGAGAAACATATCACGAATACATTATCTACGACAATAAACTCCTTAAGCATCGAGAAGTAAAGATTACCACAAAACATTATGGAAATGATTTTCAATCTGAGGAATATTTTTATCTAGATAACAAGCTAGTGAAGTATCTGCGGACAATTGACAAAAGGACAAAAAAAGGAGATTTTCCAAAAGACAAAACTACGTTCTATATTGACAATGAAAGAATAGTTTCATCGGACAACAAAGTAGAACCTTGGACTTTAAGATATTTACAAGAACAAACAAAGCTAGATATTCAAAAGAAATGGGACTAAAAGCCCAGCCGCCAACAAAATGTTTGCGCAATGGTGGCGGGACATCAAGGTATGAAGTTTAGTTTTTATATTAAGTTTGCCCACGTGGACAGGACGCGGTTTCAATAAGCCACCACTGCGCAAACACAAACGTTGGGCGCAATTTCTTTTTGGACAGATGAGTTATCAAAAATGGACTTTATTATTAATCATCGTGACCTTAACGACATTTTCGTCTGTCGGACAAACACCCAGAACAAGTAAGGACAAAATTCAAATAGCTTTTCTTTTAGACGTTAGCGGAAGCATGGACCAGTTAATTCTAAAAGCTAAATCTCAGTTTTGGCGACTTGCAAACTATTTGGGGACAGCGACAAAGAAAGAGAAAAAGCCGACCGTAGAGTTCTCAATAATAATTTACGGACTTGATAATGAGGAGGGTTTAAGCAGAGTATTAACTGACTTCAATTCTGACTTAGACTCAGTTGCAATGAATCTACATGAGATTGAAATAGGCGGTAGCACTGAACACTGTTGGACAACAATTGGAATAGCGCTCGACCGATTAAATTGGTCGAAAAGAAAGGACGACCTCAAATTAATTATCATAGCTGGAAATGAATCTTTCAATCAAGAACAAATTAACTCAGAACCGATAATTGATCAAGCAAAGAGAATGAACGTAGTTATTAACACTATTTATTGTAACCCGACAGTACAAGATTCTACAAGTAATGAATGGAAAACTGCTGCGAAACAAGCTAATGGAAATTATTTTTCCATCTCGCTAAACGACTCATTAAATCTAAAAGACAATTTCCTTCACAAACAACTAAGCGACTTCAACGAAAAATTGAATGAGACATACGTTCCCTTCGGCCCTGCTGGACAAAGAGGCTATCACAGAATGGTTTTGCAAGATAAAAATTCAAAAATGGCAGGAATTCCATTCTTTAGAGAAAGAGTCATTTTCAAAGCTGGCGACTCATTTAAGAATCCGGCATGGGACTTAGTGGACGCTATTAAGGCCGACAGTACAATACTGACTAAATCAGACTTTTTAAACGAGTTATCTACCTACGGCTACGCGGATGATTTGCGGGAATTTATTGAAAATAAATACTACATGAGAGAGTCATACAAAGAGGTAATTAAACTCAGATACGACATGATTAAAAAGTATTTAGGGGAGAATCCGGGCGACAAGGATTTAGATTTAGCTGTCAAAAAAATACTAGACAAAGAGGGACGAAAAAGGAACTTCAAATTTAGAGCTGAGTAAAAAGAAACAGCGCCCAACAAAAGCTATTTGCAATGGCTGGGTGAAGTGTAAGTATAAATTTTTATCTTCACTATTACGTTTGGTCACGGTGGACAGAAACGTTTTCAAAAGCCAGCCACTGCAAATAGCCAAACGTTGCCAGCCATTTTTTAGGACAGAGTTTCCATGACAAAAGAGTTTAACAATAAAGCAATTGACAGATTGACGAGAATGAAGATCACCTCGTCATTGTCTGACAAGGAATTACTTAAGACTTTCAATTTAAGTTCTTACCGGTGGACAAAATTGAAAAAAGAAATCAAAGGAGTAAAAACGACTGACAAGGACTGGATTTATGGAGCATTGCGAAGCAAACCCGGACTAAAGACTATTGAAAACATAATTGATTACATCGACTTCAAGAAAAAAAAAGGACTGACTGAGAAAGTTGTACAACGAGGACTTGAAAAACTTATTAACGAAGGACACGCATACAAGCTCAAGGACAAATGGAATTATACCCAAAGATTAATTGAGGTATACTCTAACAAGACGGACAAGTTTGTAGCTGAAGTTGAGCTGGGACATTTTGATCTGAAGAAATTCAAGAAAATTTACAACCCCAAGACTTGGGACTATTTAATGTACGAGTGTTTTGACATCTCACGCGGACAAGAAAAACTATATGACGGAATAGTTCTTATTGACTTCAATTTTGAAAGATTCAGCTACGACTTAACTTGTCGACAAGGAGAGTGGTGTAAAAAAACGGCTGGCAACAAAATGCTTCTGCAATAGGGCGTTGACGTGTAAGTTCAAAGTGCTATCTTCGTTCAACGTTTGGTAGCGGTGGACAGTTTAGCGTTTCAAAGCGCCCTACTGCAGAAGCACAAACGTTGCCGGCAAGTGCCCTTTCAATTCGCTCCCCATTTCATTAAATTGAATCCAAAATCAGATTGAAATGAAGAAATCAGCGGTTATTGAGTCAATATCAAAGTTGCCAGATGAAGTTACGATAGACGAGATTGTTGAAAGACTGATCGTAATTGAAAAGATTGAAAAAGGAAGGAAAGAGGTCCAGGCCGGAAAGTTGAACACTGAACAACAAGCTAAGGCCAAGTTAAACAAATGGTTAAGCTAATCTGGACTGACCAAGCAATCAACGACCTGAGTGATATTGGAGACTATATAGCTGTAAACTCAGAGACCTACGCAGAACTTCGCCGGTTTGGCCAGTGCTGTGGCCAAATTTTCCGACATTCCGGATAGTGAGATACTCCCCAGCATCGGCGCCGGCCTTCGGTTCAGAATGCTACCCGCTGAAAAAGTAAATGTCGGTATCGATTTCGGTGTTGGGAAAGATGACTATAGCATTACGTTTCGCATCGGCGAGGCATTTGGAAGATAATGCCACAGCCCTCAAACGGGATTTGGCTGATCACTGTCTGTTATCCTCGCACCAAACTTCCTTGTCAACACCGGACCTAAAATGGACGTGACAACGACCAGCACGACCACACTGTTGAGCATGGTCTCGCTCAGCAGCCTCTCCCCCTGGGCGTTGAAAGTGTCGTAGGCGACCATCGTAGCGGCAAGGGTGGCCGCTACCTGTGGCAATGACAGGCTCCACATGAGCATCGTTTTGTTCTTTTCGAACTTGAACAACCGCCCCGCCAACCATGCGGCCAGGAATTTTGCTAAAATCAGCCCGCCCACGATCATCAGTACCAAATCAAACCGCCCGATGATGGTTTGCGCAAATATCTTGAGGTTGACCAGGAAACCGGTACCCAGCAAGAACACGGGGATGAACAGCGCATGACTGACTACACTCAGTGTCTTGCCGCTCTTGTGATCTTCTCCCAGGGCGCGATTCACCGCTATGCCGGCCAGGAAGGCGCCAACGATTCCTTCCAGTTCAATGACCTCGGCCAGCACTGATGCCAATGCCACCACCAGCAACAGGATCGCAAGTCGAAGCTCTTCCGATTGCGTGAGCGTAAACAATTTCTTTGCCACCCAACTCAGCCCAAATACTACAATGGGAACATACAAAGCCAATTCTGCCAGGGAAATGCCCAGGTGTGCTGCTGAAAATCCTGTTGTGTGAATGGATAGACAAATGGCCAGCACCAACATGGAAGAAATGTCGGTAACAATGGTGGCTCCCACGGTAACGATGACCGCTTCATTCTTTATCAGGCCAAACTCTTTAATGATGGGAAGTCCCAGTAACGTATGAGAAGCCATCAGTGATCCGATCAACGCAGCGGTATTCCAATTGAAACCCAGCGAGTAGCCTACCAGCGTACCTACGAGCATGGGTATCAAAAAAGTAAGGAATCCAAAACCTCCGGCCCGTTTGCCGGCCCGTTTGAAGTCGTGAAGGTTGATTTCAAAACCGGCGAAGAACATCAAGAGCAACTTGCCCAACTCATTAAAAAGCCGGAAGGCCGTGCCCTCCGGATTGACAAGTCCAAGGATATCCGGACCCATGAGAATACCTCCGCAGATCAAACCCACGACACCTGGCAGTTTTACTCTTTCCGCGATTTTCGGCAGGATCACGATGAGACCGAAGATGATGGAGAATCTGCCTATGATGGGCAGGTTCTGGAATATTTCATGAAAGCTCATTATGTCAATATTATGAATTCTTGCGGACTTTGCTTCACCTTCAATCAATTCCTGTAATATCCCTATATTCGAATAACCTACCCCTATGGAGTCTTCCCTGAACACCCTTATTCATAGACATTTTTTTGGTTTGACGGCGGCGGGTGTTGCGATGGTATTGCTGCTCCTATTGTTCAAATGGCTCCCGGAATATAACAAGGTAACCAACATCATCATCGCGGCCAATACCAAGAATAGCGATGAATTCCTGGCCGTTCAGGCACTTGCCAAGGTGATCAACAGCAGTTCAAGAATTACCAAAGTATCCATTTTGGAGACCGGCGGAACGGTGGAAAACATAGAATTGCTGCAATCCGGTGCCGTGGATATGTGCACCATGCAAGGCGATTACCCTGCCTCCAACGACATCCAGTTGGTATCCAACCTGTATTCGGATGTGTTTCAGTTCATCAAACAAAAGGACCTGCCTATCGATGATATTTCGCAGTTAGCCAAAACCCGCATTGGCATTTCCACGGATTCCGATGCTGAATTCATGAGCTTTAAGCGAATCATTGATCACTTCAACCTGAGTATATCCGATTTCAACCTGGTAAGGGGAAACTGGGAATTTATTTCATGGGCGTTTAAGAATAAGGAAGTAGATGTTATCTTCAGAGTGCGGTTTCCAACCAGTAACTCACTGAGCAGCTTGGTGAAGGAAACCAATGCCGAAATTATTCCAATCAAGCAGGCATCTGCCATTTGTTTGCATTATCCCATCTATCAAAAGACAGATATACCCGGAGGTCTGTACTCCGGGGCTCCGGTACTTCCTGCCCAGGATATTACCAGCATCAGCATCGACAGGATGTTGGTTACCCGTGCCGCCATCAATTCCGAATTGGTGAAGGAGATGTGCGAAACAATCTTCATACACCGGAGAGAACTTAGCCAGGAATTTGATGCCCTGGGTTTTAGCGTTCCCCCCAGTGAGTTTTCCTATATACCCTTGCATGAAGGGGCCAGGAACTATTTGAATAACAAGGAGCCAAATTTTATTCAGCAAAATGCAGAGCCCATTGCCTTGATCCTCTCCGTATTGGCCATTACCGTATCCATGGTCATCCAGCTGTTCAATGATCAAAAAAGACGCAGGGTTCTGAATCACAACAAGAAATTGATCCAACTGAAATTCAAAATTGAGCGCTCAACAAACCTGGCTCAACTGGAAATCTACAAGGACGAGCTAAGCGGGTTTGTAGCCAGGGTGGTGGATGATGCCGTGAGTGGCAAAATTAGTTCCACGGGCTTTGAATTCTTCTCCTTTACCTGGGAAAGTATACTGGTGATCATTGCTGAAAAAGAAAAAAAACTGGAAAGAAAAATAGGATGAATTTTATAAAACGAAACTATTCTCTTGTTTGCCTCCTGGGTGCCCTCGCCGTGGGGCTCATTGTCTTCTCATTGAGTTTTCGGTCGTCGAAAAATCTCTTGATAGAACAAGCCACGCGTACCATCAATGTGGTGACGAATGTAAAATGGCGACTGGTGGACAAGAGGCTTTCTACCCTGGAACAACAGCTGAATCTGCTTTCGAAAAAGGACCAACTGATTGCATTGTTGCCTCCCCGTACCAGGATAAATGGACCGTCAACAGCCTCTGGTGGACTCGATGAGTATGTGAAAAGCATCTTGTACAGCCAGGGTTCAACCCGTGTATGGCTCTTTAGTCAATCCGGTGAGGTGCAATACAAAAGCAACCCTGACTTGACGGACGTTCCGGCTGAAGTCCTCCGCTTTGTACAAGCACCGGCCGATGCTCAAAATCCAACTTCGATTTCTGTTGTTCTGAGTGAAAAGGATCCGTTTCCGTTCTATCTCAGCAAAAGGATAATAGATACCAAGGGGATTTTGCTCGGCACATTATGTATGGAGGTCCCGAGGGAGTTTCTATCGGCGGAACTGCACAACACAATTTCCATGGATTCCCTGCACTCCTATCTGGTTTCCCCACAGGGTGTATTGGACCAGCAAGGAAGGATTAATCCGGATACCTGCACTGCTTGCAAGTGGGGTGGCGGTAACTATATTCAATTTGCTCCTCGGGAAAGAGTCCGGGATACCTGGAAGGTGCTTACCGTATTTCCTATCTCGCAGATTGACATCCAACATATTGCCTACGTTTCCCTTTTGGACGGCCTGATTGCATTTTTCATGGCAACGGGTGTGGCCATGGTCATCATCTACACGCTGCAGGCGATCCAAAAATCGAAAGGCATTACGCATGCCGATATCATGCTGGTGCAGACCACATGGAACGCAGTGTCGGAGTATTCCATCAAGATCATTTCCGGCTTTTATATGCACTTGTTTGCGGATGCCCCGGAGATTGAGCCTATGTTCAAGTCAGCCCGGGATGAACAGGAAAAGCGCATGGCGTTAATGATCAACACCATCGTCAACAGCGCAGATTCTTTGGAAGAATTTAAGGGATCTATTGCACAGTTGGCGAAAAGACACGTACACATGGGCGTCAAGCGCGAATACTTCCCTGTTGTTGTCAAGGCCATCATCAACAGTGTTGCGGATCAATATGGAAGCGGTTTTACCCCCGCTCACAAAAAATCCTGGTACAAAATTCTGAACCAGGTCAGCGCCATCATGATAGCAGAAATGGAGTCATATCAACAAACCATGCGAAACAAACAGGGCGCTCAAAACCCGTTGCCCGGTTGATGGTTAATTTGTAGCTTAGGAGTAGCGCACTGAATGTAGGTCTTCGGCCAGGCAACCAGAACACAACCAAGCATGAAAACAATACCCTGCGTGCTTTTGATCCTCTTTCTGGCTGCCTCCTGCGGTCAGAAGGGAGAAAATTCTCAGCCTTCGACCGATTCTACATCCGTTGATTCAACCCTTGTTGCGATCGATACCTCAGCACTCGCCTTTAACCCTGATGATGAGTTTTTGGGATTGGGAAAACCGGAGTACGGAGACCTCGACAGTATGATCGCGCGAAGAAGAATTCGTGCCCTCGTCCCCTACACCCACCTTTACTACTATGTGAACGGCAGAGAGCGGAGGGGCATTGCCTTTGAAGCCCTGAACCGTCTGGAAAAAGATATCAACGACCAGTTGCACTTCAATCCACCCAAGGTGCGGGTTCTGTTCATACCGGTCAATCGCACCCAAGTGATCCCGCTGTTGCGCGATGGCTACGGCGACATCGCCTACGCAGGACTAACGATCACAGAAGAACGAAAGAAGTTGGTTGATTTCTCAGAGCCAACCATCACAGGACTCAAGGAGATCATTGTGGGATCAAAAGCATCACCGAGGTTGACCACCCTGGCCGACCTTTCCGGCAAAGATCTGTATCTGCATCCAGGCAGCAGCTATGAGGTCGCCGCCCTTAAGTTAAGCGATTCGCTGGAACAGCTGGGACTGCCGGCTATCAACATCAAACGCGTTGACCCCTACCTGGAAGTTGAGGACATCATGCAATTGCTCCAGTCGGGTACCATCCCATACTCCGCAACAGTGGAGGACGTAGCGCGCTTGTGGACGAAAGTGATGGACAGTCTGGTGTTGTATGATCAGATGCCATTGTCAAAAAACGTTTCCTACGGCATGGTCATCCGCAAGGGGTCTCCGAAACTGAAAGCCGCCACGGACAAATTTGTAAAGAAGCACGCAAAGGGCACCGTTTTCGGTAATACCCTTTATAACCGTTATGTAAAGAGTACGAAGCTGCTGCCGAATATGCACAACAAAAAAACGGTGGCGCAGGTAAGGGCCCTTCGGGTCACGTTTCAAAAGTATGCCGACAAGTACCGGCTCGACTGGCTGCTGCTGGCAGCCCAAGGATATCAGGAATCGCAATTGAAGCAGGAAGCGGTAAGTCCGGTTGGGGCCATCGGCATCATGCAGGTGATGCCGGCCACCGCCGCGGGCCGCCCGCTCTATATAAAGAACATCCACAACGTAGATAATAATGTTCATGCAGGTGTGAAATACATGCGCTTCCTGATCGACGAGTATTTTCAGGGGCCTGAAATTGATACGCTAAACTGTCATTTGTTCGCCCTTGCCGCTTACAATTGTGGGCCAGGACGGGTCGCCCAGCTGCGCAGAAAGGCCAAGGCAAAGGGACTGAATGAAAACCTTTGGTTTAACAATGTGGAGATTATTGCCGCGCAAGAGATTGGGCGTGAGACCGTTCAGTATGTAAGCAACATTTACAAGTTCTACGCTTCTTACAGGGCACTGAACTACTACATGGTCCAGCGTAACAAAATAACAAGTCCTTAGGCAGATCGGTCTTACCTTCCGGGTACCAGACCGCGTTGCCGTGCGACCGTTTCCCCTGGGTTTTGGGCTTCGATAAATGGGATCGCCAGATGGAACTTCAGATTTCGTTGCTTAATTTGGTTCGTAACAACACCCCTGTGAGCATGGCCTAAAACTGAGATTGTTGGCCCCTGCTGGGATGAACCACCTCTTGCATGATTCACGAATACCTTTTTCTCTTCATTGCGCTCTTGCTGGCGGTCCTGCTCCTTGTGATGATCGGCCAACGACTGAAGATAAGCTATCCGATCTTTTTGGTTATCGCAGGCACTTTGATTGGCCTGATTCCGGGCGTGCCACATATTCGCATCGACCCCGATGTGGTCTTTCTCATTTTTCTCCCACCCATCCTGTTCGAAGCCGCGTGGTACACGTCTTGGGTGGATTTCTGGAAATGGAGGCGCTCGATCTTGTTGCTGGCCTTTGGCCTTGTCATTATCACCTCTACCGTGCTGGCCTATTTCTCCGCGGCCTATCTTCCGGGATTTACCCTGGCCCTGGGCTTCCTCCTGGGAGGCATTATCTCTCCTCCGGATGCTGTTGCCGCCACCTCAGTACTCAAGCATGTTCGGATTCCCCGTCGGCTCCTCACAATTCTCGAAGGCGAAAGCCTGATCAATGATGCGTCAAGTTTGATTGTTTTTAAGTTCGCACTTGCCACCATCATCACGGGGCAGTTTATCCTTCGCGATGCTGTCGGTAGTTTTTTTATTCTGGTCATCATGGGCACCATAGTGGGGCTGGTCATTGGCATGCTGATCTACGGCGTCCACCGATTTTTACCCACCACTTCGGGGATAGACACCGTGCTGACGCTCGTGACACCGTACCTCCTCTACATTACAGCGGAATATTTCCATTACTCCGGCGTAATGGCCGTCGTGAGTGGCGGCTTGTTTCTTTCCTACTACTCACACGAGACGCTCAATTACCAATCGAGGCTGCAAGCGACGGGCGTCTGGAATACACTGATCTTTCTTATCAACGGTGTCGTGTTCATGCTCATTGGGCTTGAACTAAGAGTAATTCTTGATGAGCTTGACGATATCGCAACCGTGGAGCAGGCTGTCCGCCATGGACTGCTCATTTCAATCATTATCATCGCAGTCCGGCTGGTTTGGACCTACATCATAGCCTACTATCCCCGGCTGCTTTCCCGGTGGATAAAGGAAACGGAACCGCGGAGCGGATGGAAAGGTCCTTTGATCATCTCCGTCAGCGGCATGCGCGGAGTGGTTTCACTTGCTGCCGCTTTTTCTGTGCCGTTGCTCTTGCCAGGCGGGGAGGAATTTCCCCAGCGCGACATCATCCTGCTGATCACCTTCGTCGTCATTGTTGTGACGCTTGTGGGCCAGGGCCTGCTGCTCCCGATTATGTTGAGATTCATTCATCTTGACGTGGTCGATCACGATGTCCCCGTTGGTGAACAGGAGGCAAGCCTGGAGCTGAAGTTAAAGCGGGAATCGCTGGAAGTTCTCCGGTTGAAATACTCTCATCTCATCCCGTCGAACGAAATTGTCACCAATCTCAAAAAGCAACTTGAGAACGACGTAACCCTCGTCAAACAAAAGCTGAACTCGCTGGAATACGAGACGGACCCTTACGAACTGAAAGAATACAACGACGTGATGTCGGATCTCCTGCAGCGCCAGCGCGACGTGTTGGCCGATTTGCGTGATGACGAGCGGTATTCCGATGAAATCCTCCGCAACCAGGCCTCTCAGCTTGACCTGGAAGAAGCCCGGCTGAAGGGCACTCGTCATTAGATGCTCACCCGAGGTCCGGAAAAAACTGCACTGATATAAAGCCAACCAAGGGGCTTACTTCTTGGTTCCAATTCGCTTCAGCACACCCTTGCGTTTCACGATGTTCTTGTAGTCCCACTGAATTTCTCTCGACTTCTTCAGCCACCGCCGGAGGTCGCGGGTTTTCACCTGGTCCACCGACGTGTAGCGCGCACCCGCCGTCTTGAACCCTCCCTCCTTGGCCAGCCCGGGCTCATCAAATCCTTCGCCGCTCCAGAAGAGCAGACGGACACAATCCTTGAGCTTGTGGTACCCGACGATGGGGTTGCCATCCAGGAACCAGACGGGGTGGCGATGCCAGATCTTGTTCTCAGCGTCCGGAAGGCTTTTGTCGATTTCAAGTGCGAGTTGTGTGCAAATCGCGCGGTCTTCAGCGGACTGGGAAACGTTATAAGCTCTCGTGTCTTTGTGCATGGTGAGTCAGCATTTATTTCATGTTTTTCTTCGATGTGAAGATAGTAAGATTGTGCATTTTGGTCAGATAGTGCTTGCCCAGCGTTTGTTAACTATCGGGTCATTCCTTAAATTGAAGTAGACAATGGAACCTCGGCTCCAATGCGCAGAAGAGCAATTAAAATCTTTGTCCTTATTGGTCTTGCCACTATCTACTTCTCAGTGTCATGCAATACACGAACCTACATCGGCAGATGGATGACATGGAGAGCGTCTGATATAAAGGACTTTGAGAAATTTCCCGCGATAACGTTTGAACCGTCAAGTTCACCCTTTCAGTTTGTTTCGGCCCCCGACAATTCTCTCGACTCACTCTCCGTGACGGTAAAAGAGAATGAGAAACAATTCCTTCATGAAGCCTTAAGCCGTTCTGAAACAACCGCCTTTATCGTGATACGGAATGATACACTTATCATTGAAAAATACTTTAATGGCTATAGTCGCGAATCAATAAATACTTCGTTCTCAGTCGCCAAATCGATCACTTCCCTGATAATCGGCATCGCTGTGGACGCAGGACTTATCAACTCGGTCACAGATCCAGTCACCAACTATCTTCCGCAATTGTCTGAGCATGATCAGGGGTACCGTAAGGTTACCATTGCGCACTTGCTGAACATGAGAAGCGGGATTCAATTCAAGGACCATGACCTTCCCTGGGGTGACAAGCCAAAAGCCTACTATCACCCGCGGCTTCGCGAAAGGATTATGCAACTGCCCGTAGCGTTTGAACCAGGAAGTAGGTTCCAGTATAATTCGTACAACCCAATTCTGGCGGGGATGATACTGGAAGTGGCTGCCAAACAAACACCGGCAGAATATTTTGAAGAAAGCTTATGGAACAGGCTGGGTATGGAATTTTCGGGATCATGGAGCCTTGACAGCGATGAGTCACGTATGACTAAAATGGAAAGCGGACTTAACATCAGAGCCATTGACTTTGCCAAGTTGGGCCGGCTTGTCCTAAACAAAGGCAATTGGAACGGGGATCAGATTATTTCAGAAAAATGGCTCGAGGAAAGTCGCATCATCTCTCCATCAAACAGAGTCCAGGAATTTGGGGATGAAATCTACTATGAAAAATTCTGGTGGCTCTTTAGCAAAGATCATGAAAGGGCATACATCATTTCAGGGTGGGGTCACCTGGGACAATATCTTTACATTTTCCCCGAACAAAAAATCATCGTTGTGAGAATGGGCAAGGATACGGGAAGCGTGAAGTCATGGAAGAGAGTGTTCCAGGAAGTAGTTGATCATGCAGGCATCTAAAGACTTCAGGCTAGCAACGATCGCCGCAACCCAATTTTTTGCCGCCTAATAGGTAGTTGGAATATAGAAACAAACCTCTTGGTTAGGCGACTATGCCCATCAAACTATTGCCAGCCTCCGCCAAGGGATCTGTACAAATCGATCACGGAGAAAAATTGCTCCTTCCGCGTTTCCGCCAGTTCGAGTTCGGCCGCCAGTACATTCTTTTGCGCCAAAATGACTTCGAGGTACGAGGCCAGCCCGGCCACATACAGATCATTGGAGGTTGAGACAGCCTCCTGCAAAATATCAACTTCTTGCTGCTTGAACGTGGAGGTTGCCTCCAAATTTTCAATCCGCTGAAGTCCCGTGATGGTCTCCTGAACTCCGTTGATGATCAGTTTCTGATACTCGTAAAACAATCCCATCTGCTCCGCGGATGCACGTTGAAACTCTGCATTGATAATATTGCGGTTGAAGATCGGGGCTGTAAGCCCACCAAAGACAGAGTATGCCATGGCGCCGGGCGTGTTGAAAAGTTGCTCCTGCCGGAACGATTGAACGCCCAGCGAAGAAGAAATCATGATCGAAGGAAAAAATGCCGCCCGGGCTGCATTCACGCTAAATTTTGCGGCCTGCAAATTCAACTCTGCCTGTGCAATGTCGGGTCTGCGGGCCAACAACTCAGAAGGAATTCCTGCCTCAATTTCCCTGGGCATAGGTTGCTGCAAAATAGGATTGCCTCGCTCGATGGGCTGAGGAAATCGACCCAGCAACAGGTTTATCTGGTTCTCGTTCTGCACAACCAACTGCCGGAGCTGAGCTTCCATGCTCCTGGTGTTGAGCCATTGCGCCGTAAACTGCTTTACCGCCAATTCAGTGGCACGACCAGCTGCCTTTTGCGCATTGATCAACTCTACCGCCGTTTGCTGAAGTTGGATATTCTGACGGATGATCTCCAGTTCATTGTCAAGTGCAATGAGCGCGTAATATCCTCTGGCTATCTCCGCCACCAGGCTGGTGACAACCAGGTGCCTGGCCTGCTCCGTAGCCAGAAATCTGGCCACGGCCGCCTTCTTCTGATTTCGCATCTTGCCCCATAGGCCAATTTCCCAATTGCTTTGCAACCCCAGGAAATAATCGGGCAAGTGTTCCGGAATTCTCTTTTCAGGAGGGATGTTCGTTGAGAAGTTGGTATCAAAATTTCCCACGCCATCCATCGTGTATTCCCCAAACTTGCGCTGTCCAACGGCAGCATTTGCCGAAAGCGTGGGCCAAAATGCTCCATTGGCTACACGGATATAAGACCTGGACATCTCAATTCTCTGAATTGCCATCTTTAAATCCAGATTGCTGGCAATGCCAAGCTCAATATACTTCACGAGATAAGGATCATTGAAGAACTGATTCCACGGAATACCGGCACTACTGCGGGCCGTGTCGGACGTGGTTGTAAAAGATGTGGGCAGGGACACCATCTCAGGTGTATTGACAGGAGGTGCGATCTTGCAGCTGATCAATGCCCCAGCTGTTAAGAATGGTAAGATCAAAGTCCTTTTTAGTCGGTTCATGAACTTCGTTAATTTAGATGACCAGTAATTTCAATCGTTGATTTGATTTTTCGCTTCATGGTGAGTTCGCTGAAAAGCACGTACAGACCGGGAACGATTAGAAGACCGAAGATTGTGCCAAAGAGCATACCTCCTGCCGCGGCCGTGCCAATGGAGCGATTGCCCATCGCGCCAGCTCCAGTAGCGATGCACAGTGGTATGAGTCCGGCAATAAAAGCGAATGATGTCATTAATATTGGGCGGAGTCGGGCTCGTGCCCCCTCGATGGCAGCGTCCAAAGCCGTTCGCCCTTCTTCCCGCTCATGCACATGGGCAAACTCAACGATCAAAATCGCATTCTTGCCCAATAGCCCTATTAACATAACCAGCGACACCTGGGCGTAAACGTTGTTCTGCAATCCCAGAATATATAAGAGAAAAAAGGATCCGAACACACCGGCTGGAAGCGAGAGGATGACCGGCAGCGGCAACAAGAAGCTTTCATATTGTGCAGCCAGCAAAAGATAAACAAATACCAGACAGACGATAAAAATGAAAATAGCCTGATTACCAGAGAGAACTTCCTCACGTGTCATGCCCGACCACTCGATGGAAAACCCACGAGGCAAAGATTCAGCGGCCACTTCAGAAATCGCAGCAATCGCATCACCACTGCTATAACCTGGTGCCGCGTCACCATTGATCAGGGCGGCCGTAAACATGTTGTACCTTGTCAATTGTTCAGGTCCATAAACACGCTCCATTCGCGTGAAGGCAGAATATGGCACCATTTCGCCCTTGTTATTCTTAACCAACAGTTTCAATAGGTCTTCGGGCTTTGTCCGGTATTGAGGTGCAGCCTGCACCATCACTTTATACAGTTGACCGAACCGCAGAAAATTGGAGGTATAGTAACTTCCAATAAGAACCTGAAGATTATTCATGGCATTGTCGATCGTCACGCCCTTCTGTGAAGCAATGTCCTGGTCGATATGAATAAGGTACTGTGGAAACGTGGCATTGAATCCGGTAAACGCATCAGCGATTTCAGGACGTTTCCTGAGCGCGGTGATGAACTGATTCGTCACATTGGCGGTATTCACCAGATTCCCCGTGCCTGTACGGTCCAGCAATCGAACTTCAAAACCACTGGCGTTGCCAAAGCCCGGCACAGTCGGCGGCGGGAAGAACTGAATGGTTGCGTCGTCAATATCCTTCGTCTTATCTTCAAGAAGTGAAATCATTTCTTCTACACTCTTGTCACGCTCGTCCCATGGCTTCAGGTTGATCATGCCCATCCCATACGATGACCCGGCCCCTTCTGTAATAAGGCTATAGCCGGAAAGCGTGGAAACTGATTCAACATCTGCTATATCTTTGGTGGCGATCTGAATTTTGTCCATAACCTCTTCGGTTCGCTCCACCGTGGCGCCTGCCGGTGTGGTCACATTGGCATAAATCATTCCCTGATCCTCGGCGGGTATAAAACCGACGGGCAGGATGGCCGCCATACCCCAGGTACCCAGGATAAAGAAGACGAACATACTGTAGGTGACGACTCGACGAACGGCCACCCTGCTGATGAAAATCTCATACTTATCAGCCAGGGCACCATATCCCCTATTGAATCCATCAAAGAATCGCTGCAGTCGCGTACTCTTCTTGTGTTCCTTGTGTATATCCTTCAATAAGAGGGCGCACAGGGCCGGTGTCAAGGTCACCGCATTGACGCCCGAGATGACGATGGCGATGGCCAATGTCAGTGAAAACTGTCGATAAAAAATTCCCACAGGTCCCGACATAAAAGCAACAGGCACAAATACGGCCGACATCACCAGGGTGATAGCAATCAAAGCCCCGCTGATTTCATGCATAGCCGAGATCGAGGCTTGCAGGGGAGTAAGTCCCAGACCCATTTTCACGTGTACAGCTTCGACGACAACGATGGCATTATCAACAACAATACCGATGGCCAGAACAAGCGCAAAAAGCGTCAGCAGGTTGATGGAGAATCCAAGCATCTGCATGAAAAAGAATGTGCCGATCAGCGATACGGGTACGGCCAGTGCTGGAATGAGCGTAGAGCGCCAGTCTTGCAAGAAGATAAACACCACCAGTGAAACAAGGATAAATGCCTCCAACAGCGTGAGCAAGACTTCGGCAATGGAGGCGTCGAGAAAACGCGACACGTCGTAACCAATGGTATAGCTCATTCCAGGTGGAAAGACCATCGAGCGCAACTCGACCATTCTTTTCTTTACATTCTCAATGACTTCTTTGGCGTTGGATCCAGGTCGTTGCTTGAGCATGATTGCCGCTGAGGGCCTTCCATTCTCCTTCGACAGGACTCCATAATTTCTTGATCCGAATTCAATGTCAGCAATATCCTTCAACTTGAGGAGTGAACCATCCTCACTGGCGCGCAGAACAATGTTTTCATATTGATACGGCTCAAAGAATTTTCCGGTATACCGGAGCACGTATTGAAGCATCTGTGGATCCTTATCCGAGCTCTCACCGGTTTTGCCCGGAGCAGCTTCAACGTTCTGATCCCGGATGGCCTTGACCACCTCATCTGTAGACACATCATAGGCAGCCATTCGATCGGGTTTGAGCCAGACTCGCATCGAGTACTCGCGGGCCCCCAGGATCATAGCATAACCCACACCATCAATACGCTTAAGTTCAGGCAGAATATTGATATCCGCGAAATTGTAAATGAACTTCTCATCGGCGGTTGAGTCACTACTGAGGATGTTCAGGTACAGCAGCATGCTGTTCACTTCCTTCTCCACGCCCACGCCTGCTTTGATGACCTCCTCCGGCAGTTCATCCAGCACGGTTGACACCCGGTTTTGAACATTCACCGCAGCGATGTCAGGATCTACACCCACTTTGAAATAGACCGAAATGATGCTAGTTCCGTCATTCCCCGAAACAGAAGTCATGTATGTCATGCCTGGCACACCATTGATGGCTCGCTCCAGTGTCGTCACAACAGCTTTAGAGGCCACCTCAGCGTTGGCTCCGGTATAGTTTGTCGTTACGGAAACCGCCGGCGGAACAATATCCGGAAACTGGGTAACCGGCAACTCGATGAGTGCCAATGCGCCCAGTAAAGTAATGATTAATGAAATTACCAGTGAAAGGATCGGACGATGGATGAATATACTGAACATGATTTTTTTCTAAGTCTTTGATGCAACCTAACGGAGTGCCCCTATTGAGCCAGCAAGCTGTCCATAGAAACCAAAGTCGGGGCTATGTGCATACCATCCCGTACGTTCTGAATGCCCTCGTAGACAATACGATCGTTCTCTTTCAAGCCAGATTGAACAACGTAGAAATGCGCAAATCTCATTTTCGGGACGAAGCTCTTCATCCGCGCGACATTATTGGCGTCTACAAGATAGACGTACGTCTTATCCTGAATCTCAAAGGTTGCTTTTTGCGGAACCAGCAAGGCACCCTTCACTTGTGTAGCCAGACGCACTTTGCCGCTGGATCCATGCTTAAGCAAGTGTTCAGAATTGGCAAAACGAGCACGGAAAGCGATCGTCCCGGTGGTGGCATCAAATTCACCTTCCATCGTTTCAATCACACCCTTGTAGCGATGGTTCGATCCATCGGCCAGCTTCAGTTCCACTTCATTAGTCTCAGGGTTGTCGCCTTTGTTTTTCTTGAACTCGAGGTACTCGTTTTCAGAGACCTTAAAATAAGCGTACATGGCATGGTTGTCTGACACCGTTGTGAGCAAAGTTCCTTCGTTAATCAAGCTGCCTATCTTGAAGGGTATGCGGTCAATGGTCCCATCGAAGGGCGAGCGGATGTCGGTGTGTGATAATCTTATGGCAGCATGCGATTCGGCAGAGCGGGCTTCTTCAATGCGGGCCTTGGCCGCATCGAACCTGGCCTTTGCCAAACGAAGTTCTGTTTCGGAGACTACCTTCTTGTCAACCAGGATCTTCACGCGGTCCACTTCCAATTGTAGGGCGGTTGCTTCGGCTGTAGCACTCCCCAGACTGGCCCTTGACTCCGAAAGGGCAGCCTGATACTCCTCATCGTTTATGCTAAAAAGCAGTTGCCCCTTCTTCACTTCCATGCCCTCATCCACATAAATATGATCAAGGTAACCCTGGACGCGAGCCCGAATTTCCACGTTGCGGAATGCGTGGATTTCGCTAACATACTCTTTGTAGAATGCTGTGTCCATACTGATGATCTGTGTAACCGGATAGCCGGCAACCTGATCCTGGGGCGAGGAAGTCCGTTGGCAACCTGCCAAAAAAATGGTCAAGACAATCCCGCATGCCTGAAAACAAATATTAAACATAGAATGACTATTAGAGATATACTGAACAGATTGAAGAATAGTTGCGCTTCCGGGTGGGGAGCGCAAGGAAAAAAAGTCAAATACCTTCCTCAGGAGGAGGTGTGGTCATCTCAGGAAACGCATTCGGTAGCATTTTCCCTACATGGACATGAAGTCTCGTCTCCAAATGTTTGACAACATCTAGGTAACAAAGTTGATGAGAAACCAAATCAGTATTCTCTGTCGAGTCTTCCATTGAATCCATCAAATCCGCATTGGGATTACCTGAAGCGAAAATGATATGTATCAAAGATTCCAACAAGCTATCTCCAGACGAATCGCCTGAATGTACGGCAGTGATTCCCGATTGGACCAACGAAAAATTGGAGAGCGCTGTGGAGAAAAAGATGTTTGCAACACTTACCATCCAAAGGAAAAATAATGCTCGTCGCAAAGCGCGGTTACTTTTCCACCGAAAATTGTGCATTAGTGCTCGCATACGAATTCAACGGGGCAAATTGAGTCAAAAAACCACTATTCCACAACCCGCCTGCATAATTAACAGTCATAAAAAGTGGCATCTGCACGAGTGGCATGACAGGGTTGGACCTGGCAACCAATATTCAATGCAAAATGAGCAACCTTTTCAGATGATGCCGGCAATAGTAAGAGCCAATGGCAATTGTCCATTTCACCTGGTCAATGAACTCACTAAACCTCTGATGATAACCATATGAATAATTTCCGCTGGTAGGTAGTTTTGAGTCGTGACTGCCATATCAACCATCCCGAGCACTTTTGGTGAAAGCATTCCCACAGGTTCCTGACACCCAGACAAAAGTCTGGATAAATGTCAAATTCCTTATATTGACCATATGAGCACCCATCAGCGGCTACATCAGTTACAGCAGCTTCGGATCCGGAGGATCAATCTGGAGCGTACAGTAAAGGACACGCTGTTTATCCTGTTGGGTGTGGCGGCGGCGGGGTTTGGACTGAAGGGATTTCTCCTGCCAAATAAGTTTCTTGACGGAGGCGTTATGGGACTGTCGCTGCTGGCCAATATTGTCTGGAACATCGAACTTCCCCTGCTGGTCATCCTCTTCAATGCGCCATTTGTATTCATCGCCTTCACACAGGTGTCCAAGAAGTTTGCATTCAAGACATTGGCGGCTATATCACTGCTCGCCATCGTTCTCGCCGTCGTAGAGTTTCCAATCATCACCCATGACAAACTCCTGATTGCCGTCTTTGGCGGATTCTTTCTGGGGGCCGGTATTGGCCTCTCGATCCGGGGAGGCAGCGTCATCGATGGCACCGAGGTACTCGCCATTTACTCAAGCAGAAAGACAACACTAACCGTGGGTGATGTCATTCTCTTCCTCAACATCATCATCTTCTCCATGGCCGCCTATATCATCAATATGGAGACAGCCCTTTACGCCATCCTCACCTACCTGGTTGCTTCAAAGACAGTCGACTTCGTCGTACACGGCATTGAGGAATACACCAGTGTGATGATCGTCTCCGATAAGAGCGATGAAATCAAAGACGCCATCATCAACAAATTGGGTCGTGGCGTTACCATCCTCAAGGGCAAGAGTGGCTTTGGCAAGAAAGGCCACCGCAGTACAGACGTCGATGTTGTTTTCTCCGTTGTCACCCGCCTCGAACTTCAACGCCTTAAAACAGAAATCACCAAAATAGATCAGGAGGCTTTGTAGTTGAGAACAGTGTGAATGATATCAAAGGGGGGATGATTAAGAAGAGGCCGTTTAGGGAGGACTAGTCGGTAAGTGGTGAGTGGTAAGCAGTAAACGGTAAACGGTAATCGGTAAACGGTAAACGGTAATCGGTAAACGGTAATCGGTAAACGGTAATCGGTAAACGGTAAACGGTAATCGGTAAACTGTAGGCGGTAGGCGGTAAGCAGTAAACAGTAAACAGTAAACAGTAATCGGCAATCGGTAATCAGCGCTCAGTGAACAATGAAAGAACTGCCTTAGGTTTCTCGGCTGCAGTGAACGGTAAACAGTGATCAGTAATCGGTTGTCCGTGAACGAAATAGCCTTGAACATGGAATCCCAATCATCACAAAGATCGTCAAAGCACTACTGCATCGTTACGCCATTGTTCGTAAATTGCTTGCCGTAATCCACTTCTCCATGAAAACACTTTTGACAACCGCTCTTCTCGGAATTTCGGTCGCTCTATTCACCGCATGTTCTGTCAGGGAAAACAATCCCCCTTCCGGTCGTGATGGTTGGTTGAAGGGTACACCTCATGAAAAATTGGATGTTGTTGCCAATCAGCTGCGGGGCTTTGACATGGCGATGGTGGAGACGGGGTATCGTTATCAGGAGCTCTACTGGGCAGGCACGGATCGCAATTGGGAGTATGCTGAACATCAGGTGGAAAAAATAAAGCAAGCCATTGAGTATGGTCTCGTACGAAGACCCAAACGCACCCAATCCGCAGAGACGTTTCTTCATGAGGTGCTGCCCGAAATGGAGAAGATTGTGAAAGCGAAGGACTCTGTAGGTTTTCTTATGAATTTTGAGATGTTAACGAAGGGGTGCAACGCTTGTCACAAGGAGGAAAAGGTACCGTACTTCACGGTGAACACCCCGATACACAGACAATCGCCGATACGGAGATAAACGGTAAACAGTGAACGGTAAACAGTGAACGGTAAACAGTGAACGGTAGTAAATACATGAAGTCGCTGAACCTCCTGATCATCTTCTTGCTCGTTTCAGCTTCTGGGTTCGGACAAAATCGGGATCCCCTGAAGGCTGAAATCATCACCTCCGATCTGGACAATTTTTGGGTGGCATTTGCCGCAGCCAAACCTGAATTTAATCCCGAAGTTTTCCAGCGTGAGTACCTGGATAAGGGAAGCAGAGGTGTGAAGGGCTTCACCAAGGGAAGGATCCAAAGTGCAGAACACCTTGCCAGGGTTGTTGCCAAGCACGCGCGTTATTATGGATCCATACAATCCAGCACCCTCCGGATTTCCGAGATGAAGGAGCCGATGCAGGAAAGCTTCCGGAAGCTCAAGGACCTTTACCCTGGCGCAGTATTTCCCACCGTGTACTTTGTAATTGGCGGCCTGAATTCCGGCGGAACGACTTCAGGTGGCGGGCTAATCATCGGAGCAGAAATGTACGGGCTCAATCCGGATACGCCACAGGATGAATTGAACGACTGGCTGAAGACCGTCATCAAGCCTGTGGAGGATGTGCCCCATATAGTGGCCCATGAGCTGATCCATTTTCAACAGAAATACGATGGTGGTTCACTCCTTGCCGCCAGCATCAAGGAAGGCGCTGCCGATTTTATGGCAGAGTTGATCTCCGGAAAGCATATCAACCAGCACGTCCATGATTTTGCCAACCCCCGTGAAAAGGAGCTTTGGGTCGAATTCAGGGAGCGCATGAACAAGAAAGACTACACAGGATGGTTATACAGCACAACAGAAGGAAGACCCAATGACCTTGGGTATTGGATGGGATACAAGATTACAAAGGCCTATTACGATGGAATGCCTGACAAGCAAAAGGCGATATACGATATTTTGAACATTAAAAATTTCGAAACGTTTTTGAAGTTAAGTCGATACGGCGAAAAATTTGATTGACCGCCCCGCAAATACATTAGTGCGGACAAAAGGTGATTTTAATCATATTCTTAGTTCCAGGAACCGGCTTACTTTTACATCATAGCCACGCATTGGTGGCATGAACCTTGATTATTGATGAACCAAAACAAGCCGTTATGAAGACTACCCTGAATACCTTCACCGCGATTCTGTTCTCCGGAATCCTGTTGACCGCTTTCTCTTTCACTACCATCCAGGAACCCTGGGAGGTCCCCGCCAAGTACAAGAAAATGGAAAACCCTACCAAGGCTTCCAAAGATGACATGGACATCGCCAAGCAATTGTATGAAAAGCACTGCAGATCATGCCACGGCAAGACAGGCCTGGGTGATGGTCCAAAAGCCAAAGAGTTGGATACGAAGTCCGGCGACTTCTCGTCCGCTACATTCCAGAGTCAGTCCGACGGAGAACTGTTCTACAAGACAACATTCGGCCGCGATGATATGCCGGCTTATGACAAAAAGGTTGCTGATGACAACGACCGTTGGCTGCTCGTTCACTACATGCGGACGTTCAAAAAGTAATCGTGAGCCCCGGCTCGCGCAGGCACACAAACACGCAAACACGTAAACACGTTAGCAATGCGTATTGCTGCCCCTCTCATCCTGGCAATTTTGCTCGGTTGTGGGGGGCAGCCCTCGTCAAAGGAAGGCTATGCCTCCACCAAAATTTTCTATTTTGAAGTAAAGTGCATCAGTTCGGGACCCAATTGTGATGAGGTCAAGCAGTTTCTGGAGTCTGAAATTCCCCGATACAAGTATACATTTTCTCCAGGGTCCAGCCGCACATGGCCTTACTATAAGGCCTTCGCACTCGATGCGGACGTGCCCCTCGATAGCCTGATATCACCCCACACCCAGCTGCATCAACTCGTTCCCTATAAAGATAGACCGTTGTTTGGGGGTGAAGAATATCTTGTAGTTATTGATCTCTTCAGTGTCTCCGACACAAAGCCCGACTATAACGTCAACGTCTTTCGTCTCGAGTCTTCAGGACCGGTACTGTCTGGAACATCCGGGTTGCAAGATGTGGAGAATCGTCCGGGGCAAACGCTCACGGTCCCTGAGCTAGTGCTCAGGTCCGCCATCCGCTATTCCTTCAAATAGCTGATAATAAGTCATTTACAGACACTCCGAGTCGCTGATTAGGATCATTGGCTCCTTTGATTATTGTCATGCGCCACCCTTTGAGGTCATGGTACATTCGGTCATGAATTTGATCGCCAACTAAAAACACTTACGCTATGAAAACACTAAAATTAGTTTCATTAATCACCTTGCTCTTCACCTTCATGGCCGTTGTACGGTGCAGTGACAGCAAGAGTGATCCCGCTCCACTTGGAACATTATCCGGAACAGTTACCTATACCAATGCTGCAGGAACCAGTGCGGCAGCAACCGGTGCATTTGTCACCTTGATGACCGGAACAAGCCAGGTCATTCAAGTAGTTACGGATGCCGCGGGAAAATACTCAGTTCCCAATCTTACCGCTGGTACCTATGATGTTCATGCATCCTTCTACACCGTTCCAACCCATACGGGCGGGCGTCTGGATGGTCTGAACTTCACGACAGCAACGGATGTCAGTGTTACCATGGGATCTGCCAATATTACACAAGACCTTGCCTTGATTTCTGCAGGTCAATCCGGAGCCGATCTTGATGTGCTGGATATTAATTATGCCTGGAATGGAACTTCGGCATTCGCACAAACCGGCGCATGGACTTATGATAATACGCACAGCCCAGTCAACTTTGAGTTTGCCTATCGCGGAAAAGAAGCCGATTTCACCGGCACATTCTCACAACTCAATAAAGTAGACATCAACTTTGACGTCTCCAATCCGACTGCCGGCTCCATTGATGTTTCTGTTGACCTTACCAGCTTTGATACCCGCAGCCCGGGTGGCCGCGATCCCCGTGTAACCATTGCCGACACGCCGCTCTTCAGTCCGCTAACACTTTTTACGGAATACGGATGTATCGCCAACACTGTCTTCGGTGTGACAACGGATAGTGGCACGCCACCCAGCGACGGTACACCTCAGTTGATCACAGGCTCCAACCGCTATGCGACCTTTGTCAGCAGCTCCATAGACAAATTGGGTGACGGGTTCGTTGCCAAGGGCAACCTTGCATTCCACGGATTCACCGTTCCGGTCGAAATGTGGTTTAAACAGGTGCCCGCATGGACTGATGTAACCGTCAATGCGCCAAATGGCAGAAGGTATTCCGGATTTGAAGGAAAATTCCTTATGGATGCCAAAAACAAATGGGGCATTACATCCACCAGCCTGAATGATGCCATCGTGCGTATGCAGATCAGCATCGTGTGCTATAAGAATCTCTAAGGCTTAACATACCGAAAGAAGGGGCTGTGTGGCTCCTTCTTTTGAAAACTTTTTCTCTTGTATAACCTCACGCTTATGAACAATCTTCGTACAGCCCTCCTATGCCTCCTGATGGCCGGATGTACCTACTACGAACGGGATCCTGTCAAGGTGCCTGTCCCTGAAAAATCGGATCCTACGACCACACTTGAGGCTACCCATGTGACAACATCTCCTAATAAAATTTCGTCGAACTACTGGAAGACTGCTGACTACCTGCCACTAACAGAACAAAATCAGGTGACTGCCCAGGTTCAGGCTGCCGATGGTTTGTTTAATATGAGCGGAACCTATGCCGGTCTTGGAAGTTTCAATATGGGCATTGATCCGGATGTACGCTTGCAAGCCGCTTATACAAACGACAGCATTTATATATTGGTGTCATGGAAGGACACGGTTTACAACGCCTCCCACAGTAACTGGGTCTATGATGGACCTTCCGATCCCAACAAGGCGGGTTCTACCACAGGCTGGACTTCCCAGCGCGCCGATGACAACTTTCTGATCGGCTTTGACATGGGTGGGGGCAAACGCGATGTTTGGAATTGGTCGATGGCCTTGTCTGAGCCACTTGGCTATGCCATTGATATGATCGACAATGGTGCCGGACCTATTGCCGATGCCGGTGACAAGACGTTTGTCCGAAATGCCGTAGGTGACAATCGCAGCGGTCCACAATATGAGTGGAATGATGTTCAGCAGGAACTTCAGCGCAAGCCGGCAGGGTTTACCATTCTTGATCCCGGTTACTATCTTTTTAACAAGAAGACATTTACCGCCGACATCGTTGCCGGTGAAGCCTATTATCAATTGGAGTGCGCGCCGTGCCACGGACCAACTGGGAATGGTGAAGGCACGCCAGCCGGCTATGAAACCGGGGTTCGCGTTAACCGGCCGGGGCAATTTAATCGGTGGACCCGCCAGGCCATGGATGACTTCGGCCCCAATGCTACCACCCATGAAGGTGCTGTTCACTACCCTGCCGGTGAGACTGACCGCGCCAATCTCTTCGCGAGACTTCGCGGTTTCAGCGGCATACCCGGCTACTATCTGCAGAATCCCTCTGGCAGCAGTTCCGACATTCATGCGGTATCCAACGCGGTGATTGCCAATCTCCCCACGAATAACAAACGGTACAGCGTTTTGCTTGTTCGTAAACTCACCACAGCCCAGGCTGATGACATCGTGCTTGATCCCGCCCAAATCACCTACTCCTTCAACTTCTCTGTCCGCGATAACGATTTGATCAACCAAATCGGGAGCAACAACCAGATCCTCACCTTCAAACCGAAAAACTGATGAAAAAGATTGCTGTCATATTCCTGCTGGGTTTGATGTCGTCTTGCACCTATGATATCATTGAGCCCAAACCTGTTGAGGTGCCGGATGTTGTGAGCTTCAGTGCCAACGTGATCCCCATCTTCGACGCGAGCTGCAACGCTTCTGGTTGCCATGCCAACGGTGGCATCCCGCCCAACCTGACGGCATCAGGGGCTTACACGAGCCTGACCTTCTTTGGATATGTTGATACCGAATTTCCTGAGCAGAGTATTCTTTACCAGAAAGTAAATACTGGGTCTATGGCCAAATATGCCACCAACCAGGATCGGGAAATCATTCTGAAGTGGATCGAACAAGGAGCCCTTGACAATTAACCCATTACCTAACGCGACTAACAGATTATGAAAACTACACGCAACCTTCTCAACATGTTCCGTCGGCCAATGGTCGTGGGCATATCGATCCTGCTGATTTTGTTTGTATCTCTTCCGGCGATTGGCCAGGATGACGAGGGAAATAAACCTGCCGGAAAAGAACTGGCGCGGCCGGCTTTTGAAAGTGTCTGGATCATAGACCAGCAGACCGTCATCCTTCCTACCGCAAAGACACTGGAGTTTGACTTCCAGCACAGGTTTGGAACGGTTCAAAACGGTATCAGCGACTTCTACGGCATCTACGCACCTGGCGCCAATGTTAGGCTGGGTTTGAACTACACACCGATGGAAAAGCTCTCCGTGGGGCTCGGCTTCGCCAAGTACAAGAAGTATGTGGACCTGAACGCCAAGTACGCCATCTTCCAGCAGGCGAAGGAAAAGGGAATGCCGGTGAGCATGTCGTTTTTCGGCAACGTGGCCATGGATACGCGATCGGATGCAGAGGGGAGCTACACTGGTGAAACCGACGTTCACCGCCTCTCCTACTACGGCGAACTGATCATCGCACGGCGAATCAACTCAAAGATCTCCGTCCAGATCAGTCCGAGCTTTACGCACTACAATGCCGTGGATTCTTTGTATGCCGGAACAACCGTGACCATGAAAAACGACATGATCGGACTTGGTGTCGCGGCTCGCTACAAGTTCACCGCGCAATCTTCGTTGCAAATCAGTTACGTTCAACCTTTTGGCAGTTCAACCGAGATGCCAAAGCCGGGTCTGGCCATTGGCTGGGAGATTTCAACGAGCGCGCACGCCTTTCAGTTTTTCGTCAGCAACTATCAAGGCATACTTCCCCAGGAAAATATCATGTACAATCCCCTGGACTTCGGCAAAGGCGAGGTGCTCATCGGATTCAACATTACACGTCTCTGGAACTTCTAAACGCGATGCCATGAATGAAAAATCCAACAGCCGCAGAGACTTCCTCAAGAAAGGATTTCTTGCTGCCGCTGCCGCCACTGCAGCACCGCTGGTTGCCAAGGCAAAGCCTGCCGGCGAAAAAGTAAAGATGCTCACCCCCGACGGTAAGCTGGTCGAGGTAGACAAATCCATTCTTTCCAAGGCCCCCAAAAAGAAAGTCTCGAATAAGGATATACTAGACTGGCGGTCTTCGAAAGGATAGGGGTCAAATTCTGGAATACGAACAACTAATCCCGCCACCCCTGAACAAGTCTGGGGCAAGCTCGGCCGGGACGAACCGAACAACGATCAACGACTATGGACAAAGACACATCTAAACGCAGGAACTTTCTCCGCGCAGGCGTCGCGTTAGGCCTCGCCACTGTTGCCCCGGCTTTGTCCCGAGGGGCTGCCGAGTTGCTGGGAGAAGCCGCCGCGGATGACGCTGCTGCAGGAACTGGTAACACCGTCAAACTCTTGTCGCCCACCGGTGAAATCGTGGAAGTGGATGCCTCCGAACTAAAGCTCGATACCCATGACCATGCAAGCACCATGGCGCGCAATGTCACCGGACGAGAAGGCATCGAAGGAAGAAAATTTGTAATGGTCATTGACCTGGGCCGCTGCCGGAATGCACGCAAATGCGTTACGGCCTGCCAGAAGATGCACCATATCCCGGAGGACAAAGAGTGGCTACAGGTAAAGCTGATGAAAGACAATGACAACGCGGCTCCGTACTGGTTCCCGAAAACGTGCTTCCATTGCGACAACCCGCCGTGTGTAAAAGTATGTCCTGTCGACGCCACGTTTAAACGCTCCGACGGCCTTGTGCTGATTGACAATGACCGGTGCATCGGCTGCAAATTCTGCATGGCGGCCTGCCCATATTCTACCCGCGTCTTTAACTGGGGCGAACCTGAAATTATTGAACCCACTACATGCCCACCCTACTCGCCAGAGACCAGTACGCCCAGCAAACATAGTACCGTTGAAAAGTGTGATTTCTGTCCGGATATGGTCCGCGAGGGCAAATTGCCTGATTGTGTCACATCCTGCCCCAATGGCGTTTTCTACTTTGGTGATGAGAACGAAGACACAGTCACCAATGGTTCTGAGACAGTACGGTTCAGCGCGCTTCTCAAAGAGAAGTCTGGCTATCGCTTTATGGAAGACCTCGGCACAAAGCCGCGGGTATACTACCTGCCGCCGTCCAGCCGCATGTTCCCTGTAGAGCGCGGGTTTAAGAACCTTACTCCTGAGGTGAAGGAGCGATTCAAGGATATTCAATAGCTGAGTTATGAATATTGAAAAAACTTCCAACACACTGCTGAAAGAATTCGGTCCTCAACTGGCCACCTGGTCGAGGCGCGAGCTTGCCTGGATGGCCTTCTGGGGAATCATCTTCCTCGGTGGACTCTATGCGCTATATGTTCAGGTAACCGAGGGGCACATCGTCACCGGTATGCGCGATCATGTGATTTGGGGTGTATACATTGTCAATTTTATCTTTTTCATCGGCATCAGTTATGCCGGTGCAGTGATTGCAGGCCTTCTCCACCTCTTCAATCCTGAGTGGCGAAAACCCATCATGCGCATGGCCACCTTGATGACGGTCATCTCCATCATCATAGGGCCGCTGTACATTTTACTTTGCATCGGTCGACTCGACCGGCTCCACTATCTCTTTATGTATCCCCGACTTCAATCGCCCATTGTCTGGGATGTCATCGCGGTGATCACCTTCCTGGTTGGAGCGCTTCTTTTTCTCTACCTGCTTGCCATTCGCGACTTCGCCATTTTGTCCCGTTCACCAGAGGTTATGGCGCCCTGGAGGAGGAAACTCTACTCGTTCTTTTCAGCAGGGTTCATCAACACACGTATGCAGCGTCGCGATCTCAATCTGGCATTGACCGTACTCTCATTTATACTGATCCCCACCGTCGTCATTGTCAGCTCCGTACTGTCATGGATCTTTGGCATGACCCTGCGTCCGGGATGGCACAGTACCATCTTCGGCCCCTACTTTGTGCTGGCCGCAATCTATACCGGCACCGGTGTTCTCGTCCTCATCATGTGGGCATTCCGGAAGTTGCAAAAGCTTGAGGCCTACATTCAAGAGCGTCACTTCGTCTATCTCGGTTACATGCTGGTCGCGCTTGCCGCAGGTTATGGCTACTTCACCTTTTCGGAGTACCTCACCGACTGGTACACCTCCGAAAAATGGAACGCGGAACTCATACACCGACTCATGGCTTTGGACCAGTACGGGTACATGTTCTACTTCGCCAACTTTGCTGGAATCCTGATCCCCATCATACTGATTGGCATACCGAAGTTCCGCTCGATCAACACCATCACATTTTCCGCGGCCATTCTTGTGCTGGCCATGTGGTTCAAGCGATATCTCATCATCGTGCCCACGCTGGAGACTCCTCTCATTCCCATGCAGGACACCCGCCTGGAGTACATTCATTACACCGCTACCTGGGTAGAATGGTCACTCACAGCCGCCGGCATCGCCATGTTCTTCCTGATGTTCAAGCTTGCCTCGAAGTTCGTTCCTATTGTCCCCATTTGGGAGACCTCTGAGATGATCGAAAAGGAAAAGAAAACGGCGGCCGAAGCCACACCGGCCACTCCCACCACACAAACTTCCTTGTCATGAAGACCTTGATTCATTTGATTTTCCTGATTGGCCTGATTACCTGGAGGCCAGTGACTGCACAAGATCAATTGGCCGTTGCCGTTGAGATGATCGCCACCCAGAGAGGCGACCAAGGCATTGACCTTAAAGTCACCGTTACTGACGACGAGAACAGCGAGCCAGTGAAAGGGCTGATGTTGAGATTCACTGGAGCAGCGGGTGACAAAACGGTCGACCTCGGCGAGGCGACTACCAATGGCGCGGGTGTTGCTGAACTGAAAGGAGGTAATCTGGAAGCACTTCGCACGGCCGGTCGCTCTTTTGTTTTCAAGGCAGTGTTTGCGGGAAATGACGAGTACGGACCTGCCGAGGCGAGTCTCGAAATTACCGACGTCAAAATTATTCTTACTGTTGAAGTGGTTGACTCTGTTAACACCATAAAAGCCACCGTCACATCCTGGAATGAGAAAAGCGAAGAAATACCTTTTGCAGAGGGTGAGGTGAAAATATACGTGCCCCGGATGTTCAGTCTCCTTCCCATTGGCGACATCACCACCGATGATGATGGTTACGGCGAGTTTGAATTTCCGGTAGATCTTCCCGGCGATATCAACGGTGAACTGACCGTCATTGCCCGCATCGAAGAACACGAAACCTTTGGCAACGCCGAAGCCACCATCGCTACCACCTGGGGCGTCAAGGCCGATGCCCAGGCATCCAGGCTCCCGCGTGCCTTGTGGAGCCCCGATGCCCCGCTGTGGATGGTGATCACATTCACCATCCTGATGGTGGGCGTGTGGTACCACTATGGTTTGATCGTGTATGAACTGATCAAGGTAAAGAGACTGAGTAAAGCCTCCGATGCCATCGACTATTCTGAATAGAAATCCGGAAAGGACTCCGCCGCCCAGGAGATCGGCTTTACAGTTTTATTTTGTAGAGGCACACCGGGCTTTCTGCATTCGAAAATTTGATCAGATTCTCAAGACCTCTGTTTATCTTGTACGAAGACAAAGGCAGAAATGGCAGCTGGTACACAAGTTGTACCGGTAATCACCTGCAGGCAACTGATATCATGATTGACCTTTTGACCAGCGACATACTGACACTCAGGCCGGCAACCTTGCAGGACAAGACGAAGATATTCAATTGGCTGACAAGTTCTTCGCTTACCAGCGAAATGCTTGGTAAGCCCAATTTTCCAGACAATCCAATACCAACCTGGGAAGAATTTGACAGCGACTACGTCGATTACTATTTCGACAATTCACAACCCCTCAGTGGAAGATGTTTTATCCTGGAGCATATGGGACAAGAAGTTGGTCAGATAAACTACAATAAAATAGACGTTAAGACCAAGTCAACAGAAATTGACATATGGCTGGCTGACCGGCAGTTCACTGGCAAAGGGCTAGGTACCGAAGCGATAAGGGTTCTTTGTCAGTATCTCTACAAGTCACTAGGCTGCACTACCATTTACGTTGCACCTTCAAAGAGAAACCAGAAGGCAATAAAGTCATACAAGAAAGCAGGGTTTTCAGAAACAGATATCTTGCCTGATGGATTCATCCCTGATTATGATGACACCGTTCTTATGGTGAAACACAGTGACGAAAACAGGTGACAATTGACAATGTCCCAGGCTATTTGGCAATTCTCCCCACTGTCGATACACTTTGTCAACTGTCAATTGCGTATTGTCAATTACTTAGCCGCCTTCTTCTTATCAAACAACCCCTTCTCCAACTGCACCTCCCCTTTTCCCTTTACCGATACAATGATTTGAATATTGTCGCGTGTTACAAGTTGTTGGTGGAGGCTTAAGTCGAAGTCGGCGAATCGTACCTCGATCTTTCTTCCCAGCTTACCCTTCTCAATGCCCTTCGTGATGAGGGTAGGAAGAACGCGGAAGGCACTGTCCAGGGGCAATACCATGTATGGTTTCAGACGATTGATGATCTCGTCGTGGACCAGCCAGTCGGCGGCCTGGACAAGGCTTTCTTCAGAACCGATATCGAAGCGAAAATTGTCGATGACCACCTGCTTGCCCAGGGAATCGAACCCCACGGTACCGCGCAGGAACACATCGGCGTTGACATCACCCTTGAGTGAAATTCGAATGGCAATGCCTTGCTCAGCACCATAAACTTCAGCAGATTCAATACGCACGGACCTGCCCTTAAAATTGAACTGCATGGTATCCGTTACTTGTGTAATCACCCCATTGAGCACGGAAAACGGCAGTGTGACGAGCGCATGGGCCTCGATGCCAGCAGGCTCCACCTTGCGTTTCAACCGGGGCAATGGCAATGGTTTACGCAGCGACGCCGCCGAATCCAGGACAGTCGAAAGTCTCATGTTGAGCCGTGCATCAATCATGATCGTGTCAACCGATCGTGCCGTGAGATGAGCATCGATGTCCGTCGCATCAAACTTGAGCCACGCGTCAACCACTTTGCGATTGATCCGGATGGGTTTCTGGATGTCAACCCACAATTTCTCGATAGACTCCCGGATTTTGACAGCCTTTCCGGCCGACGAATCAATCTTGTCAACAATTTTCTGTTTATTTTTCAACAACTGTTTTTCGATAGGAGGTTTCAAATTGAATTTGATGCCGGCAATTTTGATCTTGGGCTCTTCCACCCAACGTATGTCTTTCAGTTCTGTTTCAGGCTTTAGATTCCAGTTGTCGTCGAGAAAAAGATTCGAAAACATGGTAATCACAATCTTGGCGCGAATGGGTTCTTTATTTCGGATAGCAATGCCCGCAACTTTGCTCTCCAAATGGCCGTCCAGCTGCACAGGTAGTGTGTAGGTCAGACCATGAGCACCGTCGTAGGCAAGGGTCACCGGCTCAAAGCGTGAGATTGACAGAAACAAGCTGTCGTTGCCTTTGCTGATCGGAAGACGGGCATCAATAATTCTCTCATCAAGCTTGGCATTGATCATGTTCTCCAATTCCTTGACTGGATAATACACGGGAACGTTCAGTACCGAACCCTGAACCACCAATGTGGAATCCAGGTTGGTGCGGGCAGGGGCTTCGGGCGCAATACGGCTGCATGAGGTTGCCAGCGCGGCAAGCAGGATACTGTGGACCAACAGCATGCATTCCTGAACTTTGGGCATAGACATGGGTGAGGTTTAATTGCGGAGTGGCAACTTCAATTCTGCGTTGTATTCTTGGGCGGATTCAAATACATCTTGTACTTGAGCTGGATTACATTGTCAATACTTTCGAACTGATTATTGATTTCGTCGCGGGACTTCTGCAATGTAAACGCTAGATCAAAACGGTGCTTGTAGCTTAATCGATACCCAATCCCCAGGCGGGCCCTCCGCAGGTTGGCATACCGTTCGTTTACCTGTTCGTCGATGACCAGAAATTCTTCATAATCAGCGAAAGCGTACCAGAGCTTGTCGACGAACAGGTTAGGGCCATTAATGCTGACCCAGAGTTCGCCCTTCAGGCGGATACGACCCTTGAATTCCCACTCCCCTGTTTCCATGTCCTGAAAATTGCGCGACTGATACCTTGTCAGGATCCGGGTATTGAAGCGACGGTTCTGGGTGATATGGAAACGCGCTCCGACAATGGGAGAAATTTCGAAAGAACTCTTACTGTCAGTCTGGCGGGTCCGACCTATCGGTATTTCGCTGACGAGTTCTACGGCCGGCAGCCAGGTGAACTCAAACACCGGACTGATGCTTAGGCTCGTCCACGATTCCCCCTTGCTTAGCAGCGTTTGGTAAGCAAAGGTATTTTCCACCAGAAAGCGTGTGCCATAGGGGTAACTGATCTGCCACTCCGCCCAAAGTTGGGTGCCTGTTTGTGCCCAGACAGTATTGGATGCAATCAATAGGAACGCACCTGAAATTAAACGCATCCTCAGTTTCAAAATCACTCCTTTCTATGGCGCAAAAATAGCAATCTTTCTCTCACTCCGTTTCACCCCATCAAAGTACTATGAATTGTACCCTGCTTTGAAAGAAGTGTGTTGCTCCGGTCAGGTTAAACCGGTCAAGTACTCCGTAGCCATACGCAAGTTCTATCCGAAGGTTCCGCGAAAGGTACCAGTTAACCATAGGAGTAATTCTCCAAAAGGATCCGCCCTGGACAGTTCCGCCATTCAAGTCGAGGTTTGTTATCCGGAGCAAGGCCTCCCATGCACCGGGGCCGCCCTCAAATACGGGCTTCTTCACGGGAACAAATCCATAAATCGCCGTTGCCGGGTTGTAAGGCCTCGATTCACCGGTAATAAGATAACTGACCAACATCTCTCCCCCATGGAATCTTGGATCGGAGGCGCTCATGGACTTGAATTGGTGCCAGTTGTACTCCCCGCCAACCATCCAGGGCCCGGAACTGTAGTAGGCCTCCAGACCAACATGGTTAGAACGCTCAGAAAGAAAGTCTCCGGTATCGATGAAGTATGGCGCCGGGTTTGCCTCCGGTCTTGAGCGAAGACGGATCTTCCCGTTCTCTGTCTCACCCAAACGTATACTCGTCCCCACATGAAGTACTGTGTTGGTCTCCGGCGAATAGACGGGCAGGTACCCCAATCGTGTTACGAATTGCCAGGCGTAGGTAGAGAATGACTGATTCTCTGACAGCCAATCTGTGAATATGCCAACATTCATGAACACGCGTTGCTTCGGGAGATACCCCAGCCATTTCACGCCGTCGGCGAGAATTGGAATGACGTCCAGGCCCATCTGCCGCTCTAACGCCCAGCCCGCATAACCGTTCATTACCTTACTTAAAGAATATCCTTCTTTTGTGCGGCCAATAAAAATAAGTCCGGACAACTCCGGTACTCCAATCATGAGCCCTGTTTCACGAACAAACCAGGAATCGGCCGGGCCATCATACATGAACCCTGCTCGCCAGGTGATGTCCCGCTTTGTCTTGAACTTACCGCTCAGCACGAAGCGAAAATCCCGGACCTTGAACTTGGGCTCCAGCGCGGTTCCGGCAGAATCCATTTGACGCTCGCTGTTCGCGTCCTGTGAATAACCGGCATACTCGTAAAGAAACCCTCCGCCTATTTTCAAGGAGGTGATTTTGCCCGGAAACAAATTCCATCGCTGCTTTTTGGGCTTTGCGCCACTCGGTTCTACCTCAAAGACCTCACCTTGGGTTCCATCCGGGATGATTCTCACCGTATCAACGTCCTGTGCCCAATCCGGAAGGGATACCCCCAATAAAATAATTACCACGAGCAGAAAGACCCGTGGTAATCGAAATGAGACTATGCGGAACCTAATACTCACAGACCCTACGACCTAGAAGATTCCCAATGGCGAAATGAAGCCTATGGTAAATCTTCCTGTTGAGTAATCATTGGCTCCGAACCGAGTCTTTGCGTAGTCAGAGTAATCATAGACTCTTCCAACATAGTTTGCAAAAAACTTGATGTTAAGATCCGCCCAAGGAAAGTATTCGACTGCCGGAATAAATCCATAGGCATTGCGGATGTTTTGCTCACCGGTCGGATTATTCGCTGCGTCCACCGTATTGGCGTTTTTCCATTGAGCGATGTCCAACATGGCGACCATCGTAAGATGCACTTTGGGGCTTACCTTATATTTCAGATGTGCCCAGTGGCCGATATACCGGGCATTGGCAACAGAAAAAGCATAGAGATTGTCCGGAATCGTTTCACTGACAATCGTGGTTCTGTCCAACTGCTCATCACTCCACTTGAAATCATAAATGAAGCTGAACTTTGGTGATACAATGAACTCTGTGCCCAATGCGATGTAATTCATATTGGCGGCTGTTCCGTCGGCTTTCTGTGCTTCATTGAACAGCGAGTATGACCATATCGTATTGATTTTACCATCCAATAACACACCCCGCCAGTTCGATACAAAGGCTAAAGGCGCCTTTGACTCTGTGAAATTGGGTTGTGTGCCATACAATTCAGTAAACGATTTTGTTCTGGAGTCGAGCACCTGAAAGGTCCATTGATTTCGCTTGCTGGGCGTGTAGGTAAATCCAACGCCGGTAAGGAAGTTGTCAGCATACTCCACGATATCCGAGTACTCGTATATGTCAATGGGATTCCAGTCAAATTCCCAGGCACCCCAGTCGGCACACATTTTACCCGCGGAGATGCTGAACTTGTCACTGACACTAACCCGGATATAGGCCATGTCCACGGAGCGACTAATGTTATCTACCGACTCTGACGTCTGCGCTCTCGTGTAGCGGTCACGAAACCGGAAGAAAACTTTGTCGGTGACATTACCCCGGAATTCCAGACGAAACTGCTCGTTTCTGAATCGCGATCCGGTATACACACCATCCACAAACTCATTCCGAAAAGCAAAGTTCATGTTGGCAATCATGCTCATGTTCTTAAGCAAGGTTTGCTTTGTTTCCGGAATCATTGTTTTGTAGAAGGTTGTATCTCCCATCTGCCGCTCCTGTTTCTGTGCCACCAGTATGACCGGAAGGAACAAAAACACCAGCATCCATTGTTGACTCATGAATCTTTTCATAGCGTCTCCCTTTACGTACTCGTTTATGACCTTTGATTAACTACTTTTTCTGTCCGGTCAAGGCGGCCGGGTCCAGCAATTGCTTAATCTGATCTTCCGTGAGTAACTTCTTCTCCCGTATCAGTTCCAGAATTCCCTTGCCGCTTTGAAGTGCTTCCTTTGCCAGTTCCGTCGTCTTTTCGTAACCGAGAACAGGATTGAGAGCCGTTACGATGCCCACAGTGGTTTCCAAATAATGTTTTAGGACAGCCTCATTCGCGGTAATCCCGTCGATACAGTTCTTGCGGAACAGCGGCATCAACCTGTAGAACAGTGCTTGCGACTCCATGATTGATGTGGCTACCACGGGCTCATACGCATTCAATTGCAGTAGACCATCGCGTGAGGCAATGGTGACTGTTGCATCGTTGCCCATCACCTTGTAACACACCTGATTCATCACCTCAGGCATAACAGGATTTACTTTTCCCGGCATGATGGATGAACCCGGTTGAAGTGCGGGTAAATTGATTTCAAAAATTCCATTGCGGGGACCTGATGCCAGAAAAATCAAATCGCTGCTGATCTTGGAAAGGGTGACCGCCAGGTTCTTGTAGGCGGAAGAAAACATGACGAATCCCTGCATGCTGCTCGTAGCGGCAATCAAATCTTTTGGCCCCACGATCGGTTTGCCTGTAATCTTTGCGAGCTGGGCCACACACTTTTCAGCATATCCGGGGCTTGCTGTCAACCCGGTGCCGATAGCCGTAGCGCCCATATTAACTTCATACAAATATGCCTCGCTCTTCCGAAGGGCGTCAATGGCACCATCAATCTGGGAGCCAAAAGCATGAAACTCCTGCCCCAATGTCATCGGCACTGCGTCCTGGCCTTCGGTACGGCCCATCTTCACCAGATTCTTGAATTCCTCGCCCTTCTTGTGAAAGGCCTGCGCCAGTAATTCCGCTTCCTTGATCACTTTGTCATTGTGCAGCAGCAAGGCGATGTGAATGGCAGTCGGGTACACATCATTGGTAGACTGGCCCATGTTCAAATCATCATGAGGCTCGATGAATTGGTACTCCCCCTTTTTCTTGCCCATCATTTCGAGCGCAACATTGGCCAGTACCTCATTGGCATTCATGTTGGCCGATGTTCCCGCCCCACCCTGGTATAAATCTGTTAGAAATTGGTCATGGTATTTTCCATCGATCACCGCCTGACAGGCCTTTTCAATGGCGTCCATTCTGTCTTTCTTCATCCTGCCTACTTCCGTGTTGGCACGCGCAGCCGCCAATTTCACGATGGCGTAGGCCTTTACATAATCAGGATAAAAATTTGTCTTCACGCCGCTGATCGGGAAATTCTCAAGTGCCCGGAGCGTTTGTACCCCATAGTAGGCATTGGCAGGAATTTGCTTTTCACCCAGCAAGTCCTTCTCCGTGCGCGTTTGCTGTGCCTGCGCAAAAGGCATACTGATAAGCATCAGTAGGGGCACTATGGTCATTGATTTATTGGTGTTCATGTTTTCTGTTATTTATCAACCAAACTAATTCTCCTGGATTTGAACAATTGCGCCCGGGCAATAACCCGGGCACAATGAAAATGCACATCAATACTGTGGCTAGTATGTGAAGAAGATCTCCTGAAGTTGTTTTACATCTTTTGTTCTTGTCAGGGCAAGCATCAAAAGCACCCTGGCCTTCTGCGGCGTGAGGTCATCGGAAACGATCGTGCCGAGTTCGTCATCATTGATCTCATCATGAAGCACCACCCTGCCAGAAGGAGCACGGCTTGCGCGGCAAACAATAATTCCGGCTTTCACGGCACGCTTAACGGCTTCCATGTAGGCTTTGTTGAAGTTGCCATTTCCGACACCGGCGATGACGATACCATCCACTTTTTTGCCAATCAGCATGTCAATCTGATCCGAAGGTGCGTCGGCATACATAAGGACAATATCCACCCGCGGCAATTTTGTTTCGGGCGTTAGCACGATGGGTTTGGGAGGATTTACTTCACGAACAGCGGAAGAATAGTATTCCACACGGCCATCGTAAGCCTGTCCAACAGGACCAGTATTGGGTGATCCAAAGGCATCTGTTTTTGTGGTGCTCATCTTCATGACTTCCCGTCCATCGTAAATGCCTTCGTTGAAACTTACCAAAACACCTCTGCCCTTGGTCTTGGGGTGAACGGCCACAGTGATGGCATCATAAAGATTCTTTGGACCATCGGCACTGATCGCTGTTGCCGGACGCATGGAGCCCGTCAGGACTACCGGTTTGTCGGATGGAATAACCAGGTCGAGAAAATAGGCGGTCTCTTCCTGCGTATCGGTGCCGTGCGTTACCACGATGGCATCCGCTTCGTTTTTTGCAAAGATTTCATTGGCGCGGATGGCCAGCTTCTTCCAGACCTCTACAGTCATATCCTGACTTCCTACGGATGCTATTTGTTCACCGGTAATACTCGCAATCTTTTTCACCGATGGGATTGTGCCAATGAGGTCGTCAATGGGAATTTTTCCAGCCGTATAGCCGGCCCTGTCTGCAGAAGCGCCTGCTCCCGCAATGGTTCCTCCCGTTGCCAGTATGATTACTCTTGGCAATTTCTCCTGCGCTTGAATATTTACAGTCACGGCGAGGAAGAATAGAATCGATAGTAGCTTTTTCATATTTAGGTTAGTTTGGTTTTTGGTAGATCGAGTACTTTAGAGAAGAATTGATTGAAGTAATAAACCAGCCAATACAGAGGCAATCGCAGTTACCAGGCCAGGTAACATGAAACTATGGTTCAAAACATATTTTCCGATGCGCGTCGTTCCTGTGCGATCGAACTGAATCGCTGTCAGCAACGTGGGATAACCCGGGATGAAGAAGTGCCCATTACAAGCCGGAAATATTCCAATAAGATAGGCGGGCGGCAGACCCAACGACAACCCCAGCGGCATGAGTGCTTTGGCGGTAGACGCCTGGCTGTAGAGTAGCATGCTCAGCATGAACAAAGCAATGGCGAAGGTCCATGGATATGAAGACACCAAACTGCCAAGGGTACTTTGGATCACGGCAAAATTGTGGTTCATAAAGGTGCTGCTCATCCATACCACGCCGAACACGGCGATGGTCGCCTGCCCTGCCGAAGCAAACAGGCTCGCCTTGGTGACTTTGGCTGCCGTCGTATTGGCGAATAAGATAATCAGACCTGTGGCAGCCAGCATGATCATCATGATCATGGAAGGCATCAATACGTGACCGGCCCCATTCACGGCAAAGCCAGGAGAAAATCCAGGCTTGCTCCCAAATGATGGTAATAGTTCAGGGAAGGATCCAAGCAAGACCACCGCGGCTACGGCAAGTCCAAAAATTATGACAGATTTTACAGCGCCGGGTGCGAGGACAGCTTCCTCCTTCTTCTCCGGACCTTCAAGGTTCGCAACGAAAACCGGGTCCTTCATGCGCTCCAGAAATTCGGGGTCTTCACTAAGTTCCTTGCCTCTTTTCCAAACAAAAAGTATTCCGACGATCACGCCGAACAACGTTGCTGGAATGCTGATCAATAGTATGTCAGCCAACTTTACACCAGTGGCCCCAAGAACGGTTAATAATGCAGCCGCTGCCGCCGAGACAGGACTGGCCGTGATCGCCATGTGCGCAGCAGTCACACTCATGCTCATGGCGCGCTCGGGGCGGATTCTATTCTTTATCGCAACCTCGGCGATGATGGGCATAATGGAATACGAGATATGCGCTGTGCCGGCAAACAGAACAAATGCATACGTAATGAGAGGCCCGAGGAAAGTGATTTGTGCCGGATGCTTGCGGAGAATTTTACCGGCCACCTGTACGAGGTATTCCATACCCCCGGCGGCCTGCAATGCCGCGGCTGCCGTCACTACGCTCATGATGATGAGCATCACCTCCAGGGGAGGATCCGAAGGTTGCATGCCAAAACCGAATAACATGACCAACAGGCCAATCATGCCCATGACACCAAGACCGATGCCAGACATTCGCGCGCCAACGAATATGCAGACGAGAAGTATGGCAAGCTGTATGAGAATCATTGTGTTATACTGTCAGCAATAACCTAAGTTTAGCGAGATTGTTCAGCCTTTCAAGGGCTGCAGCCGGTTATTCCTCATAATTTGAGCAATGTAATTCATTTATCTAATGGTGAAAAATGATATAAGTCATGTCATAGCGGCATATTAAGGAAGTTTTTGAGGGTATGGATTAAGTTTGCATGAAGTTCTCAATGATCCAGCGAATTCCTGAAGTATTGGCGTCGCGCAGTCTGATGATCATCTTTGCGCTGACCATTGGCTTTCACCTTTGTGTCCTTTTCGGTGTCATCCCTTTTGACATGGTGTGGGGTGGTCGACTTCAAAGTGAAGCCGAGATGCGCTCTTTTGAAATCATTTCTATAATGCTCAATCTCCTGATGATGCTCGTCGTTGCCATTCGCTCAAAAATATTGTCCTTTCGGATCAACGCATGGGTCATACGCATACTGTTATGGGTGATGACGGGGCTGTTCCTTCTGAACACCATTGGCAACTTAATGTCAGTCAATAAAACCGAGCAGCTGATATTCACACCCATTACGTTGTTGTTATCCGTACTTTGCCTTCGTCTCGCCCTGGCAGACTCAAAAAGGGCAACCTGACATTCCTTCCACCTCACTTTTTTTCTACCTTCACCCATGCCTTTGTCAAGTTCTGCTCCAGACACCAGTGATTCCGTCATCAATTGTGTTGCGTATTCTGATGGCCGAAGCGCGGGAAATGTCCAACTCGATGAAATCAGTGAGGTCCTTAAGCAACCTGACCGGTTCATCTGGATCGGACTGTATGAGCCGGATAAAGAGATGTTGGCAAGGATCCAGCGCCAATTTGGCCTGCACGAACTGGCCATTGAAGACGCTCACCGGGCACATCAGCGTCCAAAGCTGGAAGCCTACGGAGACACGATGTTTGTCGTACTTCGCACTGTACGAATGGTTGACCGCCGCATTGATCTGGGTGAAACTCACTTTTTCCTGGGGACAAATTTCATCATCACGATCCGACATGGATCGTCACTTCCGTACACCGGTGTACGTGCCCGGTGCGAAAGCACGCCACACCTTCTACGCAAGGGCCCTGGCTTCGCGCTGTATGCAGTCATGGACTCCATCGTAGACCAGTTCTTCCCCATCATCGACTATCTGGAGGAAGAGATTGAGCAACTGGAGCAGCGGATATTCCATGAGAAGTTCAGGAGAGAAACGACAACCAGGATCTACAAACTCAAGCGACAGCTCATGAGCGTCAAGCGCTCTGTTTCTCCACTCGTTGATATCTGCAACCGACTCATGAGGTTTGACCTTAAACTCATTGACGAAGAAACCCGTCCGTACTTCCGGGATGTTTATGACCATGCCATCCGCATCAATGAAATGGTCGACAACTCACGGGAATTGTTGTCCGCCGCACTGGAAGCCAACCTCTCGATGACCTCCATTTCACAAAGCGAAGTATCCAAGCGCTTTGCAGGATGGGCTGCCATCATCGGTGTTCCGACGGCCATCGCGGGTATCTACGGAATGAATTTCGATCACATGCCTGAACTGCACACGAAGTGGGGCTATCCGGTTGTGCTCGTCAGCATTGTGGGTATTTGTGTTTTCCTGTATTTTAGATTCAAGAAATCCGGCTGGCTGTAATGGCTGTAATGGCTGTTGGCTGTTGGGTATTGGGTATTGGCTGTTGGCAGTGCAAGTTTGTTTGACCTTATCTTCTTAAATATTGGAACTACGACAATCTGCCAAGGGCCAAAAGCTAAAAGCCAATAGCCTCTCTAGGGCTGTTGGCAGTGCTAGTTTGCTTGGCCTTATCACCTTTAATATTGGACCCACAACAATCTGCCAAGGCCCAAAAGCCAATAGCCAATAGCTTCTTAAAATCCCCATCAAGAAAATGTCAGAGCCCAAAACGAGACCAACAGATGCCAGCGTCGATGATTTCATTGACCTGCTCAAGACCGAACAGCAGCGAGACGATGCCAGAGCCATTTGCAAAATGATGGAATCCATCACGAAGAAGAAGGCGGTGATGTGGGGGACATCGATCATCGGCTTCAGCACGCATAAGCAGGTCTATGCCTCGGGCAAGACACTCGACTGGCCCATGCTGGCATTTGCACCCCGTAAAGACAAGTCAACCATTTATCTCACAGATGACTTTGAAGGTCGAAAAATGTTGTTAAAGAAGCTTGGCAAGTACAAATTGAGCGGAATATGTCTTCATTTCAAATCCCTGAATGATCTGCATGTACCTACTTTGAAAGCTCTCCTGAACGCTACGTTCAAATACACGAAGAAAAAGTACGGGTGAGAAAGGGAACTTCCCTGAAATTCGGATATCCCAACATTTATTCCTTCAGCAAACAATTCAAACTGTATCTTGGATACTCGCCCAGCAAGCTCTTGTCGGTTGCATGAGCCCAATAAGGTTACATTAGAACTCCACGCGATAGCTGAAAACAGGGATCAGGCCGGGTCCCTTTTCCAACGCTATGGCACCATTCTGATAATAATCCGTAAGCACATTTTTCCTGTTCGTTAGATTTTGCAAGTCTATCCGAATTTCACTGGTAAAACGAGGCCTGTTAATTCGCCAATTGAGTTGCACGTCGACCCGAAAATGATCAGGATATCGTTCCGTATAGGCCAGAGAAGAATCTCTTGTTTCGCGTCCAAGGGACTGCGATTGACCAAGGTCGATTGGGGTGTAACGCTTGTTGCCAGAATAATTGATTCTGAAGCTTGCGCCAAATGCAGCGTTAGCCCTGATTGAGAATTCCTTACCGATCAGCACGTTGGAAGCGTAGCTTCCATTAAAGCGCGTATTTCTTTCTATACCATCACTGGCAGAATACCTTGAGTCATATAAACTTGCATTTATCAGATAAAACAATGCATTCTCCAATCGCTTTTCCAGAGACAACTCGATACCGTAATTGCTGCCCGTCCCAACATTGCTCAGATCCACCACCGTATAGCCCGATGCAAAATTTATCGATGAAAACGGCACCCCGGAAACGTCCGCCAAGACCGGAACGTTGAATAACTTTTGAAAGTACAACTCTGTCTTAATTGTTGTCAAGCGATTCAATTGAAACGCATATCCGGCCACAAAATGATGTGCCTTAGTAAGCCCCAAGTCAAGATTATTCTGAGTAGCCTGACCATTTGCATCTGTAAATTTACCTAGGTAATACTCAAGCGACTCAATCCGGCTATGTAGCCCATACCCCAAAGAAAACGACCCCCTTTTTGTGGCTTGCCAATAGAGGCTTGCGCGAGGCTCAAGTGATGTTTCGGCTGTAAGGGCAAATCGGAATGCATGCAGACCGGCCACCGTGGTTAGCCGATCGCCTATGGCTTGATGCCAGGACAAAAATATTTGCTGGGTCTGAGATCTTCCATCATCTCCAAATGGTGAGAAATTGTCATAAGGCGGAGGACTTGCCGGATCAATGATCTGACTACGGAAATCATACCCTAGCTGACTCCATGTAATTCCACCTTCCAACCAGTGCCGGGCATTTACCTTGTGACTGATCATTGCATAAGCCCGGGTAAACGTTTTATTAAAGTACCGGTCATTGCTATAGCCATTTCCTGGTTGAAGGATATCTACGTTGCGAGTAGCTGAGGCAGCCACTGTTGTCCGTAAAAGGGTATTGGAAGCAACCCTGGTCTGGTAAGAAATACCCAAAACTCCCATGTTGTAATCCTCACGGTCGATACTGGTTGCAACCACTTGATTGGCACTGCTGAGTCCGCCTAAACCAAATATGGAAATGGCACCCTGGACCGTCGGAAAATTGAACTTGAACGACAAATCCTGAAAGGTGTTGTTTTCGCCATCATCTTGTATCTCCAGACCAATCATGCTCAGTAAGGAGAGCGTCGAGTATCGATAATTGAATAGGTAGGATGATTGATGAGACCCCCCCAAAGGACCCTCTGCCGAAGCATCCAGGCCCAAAAGCCCAGCTTGAATAATCCCTTCATGCCTTGAATTATTTCCATGGCGTAGATGGATGTCAAAAACCCCCGCCGTGGCGTTCCCATACTCCGCCGCAAACGCGCCGGTGAGGAAATCTGATCGCGAAATGACCTGACTGCTGAACATACTTATGCCACCGCTTGATGTACCTTCAGCGGAAAAGTGATTCGGACTTGGCACCTCTATGCCTTCTAACTTCCATAGGATGCCTCGAGGTGTGTTACCTCGAATGATAATTTCATTGCTTTCATCGTCTAAGGCTGCCGTGCCGGCAAATGAGGCAGCCAAACGAAGGGGATCACCCACACTGGCAGGAAATCGTCTGGTTTCCTCTTCAGTAAAGGAGCGAGCACTCACCAGACTCATCTCATTTATAGGTTGCGAGTTCTTTGACGTGGTAATGGCCAGTTCAGTGAGGGTATATACAGATTCTACCATGTGCACTTCCAATACTACCTCCTTTCCGCTACCCACTTGTATATTGCTAAGCACCACGGTTTCAAATCCCACGAAAGAAATACGAACTACTCGCCTTCCCACGGGCACCCCCTCCATCAAAAAGGCTCCATGCGCATCGCTGATTGTAAGAGGATAGTCAGGCACCCCTTCCAATACGATGGAAGCACCAGGCAGCGGCTGATGTGTAGACAACTCCAACACAGAGCCTCTGATAGTATGGGTCAATGGCTGAGAGAAACCAGTTGTAAATGAGATCGCAACAGTAAGGGTAAAAAACAACCTAATCATAAGAAGAGTCAAAAGATTGACCTTATTAACGTCACGTTTCGAAGATTGACTGTAGAAGTCTGTTATCACTTCTTGCATTTTTTGCACAAAGCAAGCAGAGCTCTGGTCCCTATTCTCAACCAACTATAATTAACTACGGTCGGAACTGGTGCTTCTTTAGAAGGGTAATTTCTGATAAACTTAATTGTTGGGTTGATTCGGATCGCTCTTAAATTTGGAATGTGATGGTGAATAAAAAGTCACCAGTCACTTATGGAATTCTCCCATGCAAAGCATCCTTCCATAAAAACCATTATGAAAAACTATCTTCTCGCAGGGATTACCCTGGCGATAGCCGGGACCCTGATGCTTGCTTCGTTTTCATTCACACCCACCGAAAAACGAAAACGGCCCTCCACCTACCGCACCATGCCGAAGGGATGCGTTTTCCGGACTGTAATGGGTGAGGAAACTTCCGATAACAGCATCGGACATTTCACCTCAGAAAAGGCGGAAAGGGCTATTCGTGGCGGGATTTCATGGCTCATCCGTGCTCAGCATCCCAGCGGCGGATGGGGATCTGGATCACATTCGCGCCAGGACGTCATGGATCCACATGCCGTGCAGGCTGATCCAGCCACCACATCCATGGCGGCGATGGCATTGCTTCGCAGTGGTCACTCGCTCAACCACGGTGAATACACTCAACCGATGCGACGTGCGCTGGCTTTTCTGCTCGAAGCAGTAGAGTCATCCTCATCACAAAGTGCGACCATTACCAGTCTCACGGGCACGCAGATCCAAAATAAACTGGGCTCAAACATCGATGTCATTCTTACATCGCAGTTCCTTTCCAACCTGCTCGATGGGCACCTGGAATTCGATCCTCAACTGAAAGAACGCGTTCGCAAAGCCAATGCCCGCTGCATCAACAAGATTCAGATGGCGATGGACACCAACGGCAGCATTCGCGGATCCGGCTGGGCAGGTGTTCTCCAGTCGTCATTTGCCACCAATGCGATGGAAGCCGCACAAGCCCAGGGAGTCGCTGTCGATGATGAAGCCCTTGCCAGAGCTCGTGAATTTCAGAAGGGCAACTTTGATTCAAAGACAGGAGATGTGAAGACGGACCTCGGTGCGGGTGTCATGCTGTACTCTGTAACAGGCTCTGCGCGGGCAAGTGCCAAAGAAGCTCGCCGGGTGGAGGAGGAAATTGCAAAAGCAAAAAAGGACGGACGCCTCACACAACAGGCCGCTCCCTCCGCTTCAAACCTGGAAAAGCTTGGATACTCACCGGAAGAAGCCATTAAATATGCAACAGCGTATGAAGTCTACCAATCAGCAAAAGTTAAATCCCAGCAGTCGGACGTGATGGAAGGCTTCGGCAGCAACGGCGGTGAGGAGTTTCTCAGCTATCTACAGACAGGCGAGAGCATGATCATCGGCAAAGACAACGCCTGGAAGCAGTGGTACGATACGTGCAGCGGACGGTTGATCCAGATTCAGAACAACGACGGCAGTTGGAGCGGTCACCACTGTATCACCAGTCCGGTGTTTTGCACAGCGACGTGTGTGCTGATTCTTTCAGTGAACAATGATGTTGATCGACTGGTTGCGCAAGGCGGGAGGTAGTAGACGGTAAACGGTAAACGGTAAACGGTAATCAGTAATCGGTAATCGGTAATCGGTAATCGGTAATCGGTAATCAGTAATCGGTAATCGGTAATCGGTAATCAGTAATCGGTAGTCGGTGCTGAGTCTGAGGTCTTGGGAGGTATGCAAGATCTAAGACTCAACACCTTCTCCCCCGCGCTTTGGTTTTTTGATTCTGCAAGCGTCCTTCAATGCCTGCGTCACAATCCACTCAAGCTGTCCATTGGTGCTCCGGAATTCATCAGACGCCCACTTCTCTACCGCCTTGAGAATTTCAGGATCGAGACGCAGGACAAAAGGTTTCTTCTGAGCCATGTAGGACTAAGTTTCCGGGTCTTTCTTCATCCCACGCATACTTACTGGTTCAATGTACCTGTATTAATCACGGGATTGACATCCTTGTCGCCGCAGAGAACGACCATCAGGTTGGATACCATGGCAGCCTTGCGCTCCTCATCCAGTTCGATGATGCCTTGGGTTTTCAGATGATCGAGCGCCATCTGCACCATACTCACGGCTCCTTCCACAATCTTGTATCGGGCGGCAACAACCGCCGTAGCTTGCTGACGTCGCAACATCGCACCGGCAATCTCAGGCGCATAGGCCAAGTATCCGATACGTGCTTCAATGACATAGATACCGGCCATATCCAGACGATTGCGCAATGTTTCCTCCAGCGCATGACTTACTTCACCGTGACCCGAGCGCAACGTCATCTCGGCTTCATCGTCGAAGTTGTCGTAGGGATACATTCCTGCCAGTGTGCGAACTGCGGCATCGCTCTGGATGCGAACAAAATTTTCATAGTTGTCAACCTCAAACGCTGCCTTGAATGTGTCTTTCACCTGCCACACCAGGATAACGCCGATCTGGATGGGGTTACCTACCTTGTCATTCACCTTGATCTTCTCGCTGTCGAAGTTGCGGGCTCGCAAGGAGATGCGCTTCTTCATGAACAAAGGATTCACCCAGAAGAATCCACTGGTCTTCACCGTGCCTTTGTAATCGCCAAACAGCACGAGGACTACAGACGTGTTGGGGTTGAGAAAGAAGAAGCCAGGCATCAGCAGGCCAGCGAGGACGAGCATCCACGCAAACACAGGATTGCGCATGACGACCAAACCGGCCACACCCAGCGCAAGCAAGATGATGACAGCAACCAGCATGGTGTAGCCGGACATTGGGGAATTGGTTTTTTCGTTGTTCATAAAAGTGATATTAAAATGATATTATAACAATATTACGTGATTTTTAGATTCATGTTGCAACCACTCCTGATTTTTTTTCAAAAGTGGGCCCCCGGAAGTCCGAAAACGGTCATTCCATCCCGCAACTGAACAGGCTCAAAGCACTCAAAAGCCACTTCTGACCTCCAAAGGGCAAATTTTGTTTGGAACGATAATGGGGTGCCTATCCTGCGATAAATCCCTCTGCCATGCTCATCAACAACCTGAAAATAGCCTTGCGCTATCTCCTGAAGAACCGGACGTTCTCCGCCATCAACCTGTTTGGGCTAACGCTCGGCTTCGCCTGCTTCCTGCTGCTCAGCCTCTACATCCAGGACGAATTGTCCTTTGACGGTTTCCACCGGGATGCCGACCGCATTTACAGGGTCTTGCAGCACGAACGCCAGGAAGACGGCAGTCAGCGCGATTTGGCTTTGGTCAATGCGCAGATCGGCCCGGAATCGATGAAGCAGTTTCCGGAGGTGGCGGATGTTCTCCGTTTCACCGGGTTTGGACGAATTACCATGGGCAACGATCCGCCAAACCGCCAATACGTAACCCTTTCAACCCCTGATCCCAATCTGTTTACGTTCTTCGACTTCCCCATCGTGGAGGGCGACCCGGCTACCATGCTTTCATCTCCGGATGCCATCGTTATCACGGAGTCCACCGCAAAGAAGTACTTTGGGAGTGAACCGGCACTGGGTAAAAGGATCTGGTCCAATCTCGTTCGTCGTACCAGTCGTCAGCTGGTTGAATTCACCGTGGCCGGGGTTGTGAAGGATTCACCCGCCAACTCCCACCTTCAGTTTGAGGTGATGTTCTCTGAGTCCACGTTTCCGGCCGTGTTTCCATGGTACAAGGACTTTGTCGCAACCGACTGGACTTCCAATAGTTACGTCACCTACATCAAGTTAAAGCCCGGTGCGGATGCGGAAGCATTCGAGGAAAAAATGACCGCGCTGGCCAAGTCGCATGCTCCGGCTGACCGGGAGTTCAAGAGTACGTTTTCATTGCAGCCGTTGAAAGACATCCATCTGAAGTCAATGCACCTGCAGGAAAGCCGCGCTGACTGGAATGGTATGAATCCATTTTACCTCTACATGTTTGGGGCTGTGGCACTCATGATTCTGCTCATCGCCGGACTTAATTATATGAATCTCTCAACAGCGGCCGCAGTAAAGCGCACCCGTGAAATAGGAACCCGCAAAACACTTGGAGCACAACGGCCACAACTGATCGGCCAATTCACCGGGGAGGCCATTCTGCTGAGCGGACTCTCCCTACTCCTGGCGCTGGCACTGGTGCAACTTGTACTTCCATCTGCGAATTCGTTTACCGGCAAGGTTCTTTCTTTGAATCAACTGCCGCCTGTCTGGATGATCGGCACCGTGGCCGTTATGCTGGTTGTCGGTGTCCTCTCTTCACTTTATCCGGCCTACCTCATCGCACGCGTAGCGCCGGTACAGGCGCTGAAGAGCGCCATAGGCAGCGGCAATGCGCGACTTTCGATGCGCAAATTGCTAGTCGCCGGCCAATTTGCTGTGTCCATCCTCATGATTTCTTCAACACTGATCATCTACCGTCAGTTGAATTATCTCAGGGAGAAAGATCTTGGGATGTCTGTCAGCGACTTGTTGGTCATCGATATCAATAGTGGAAGCCTGCGACGAAACTATGAGCAGGTAAAGGCCGAATTCGCCGCCGTCCCGGAAGTGCTTCAAATCAGCACCTCCACCCGCGTACCCGGTGAGTGGAAGACCTTTCCCGTGGCCCGGGCAAAAGCAGAAGGCATGACACTGCCGGAGGATATGATCTACGTCGGGATTGACCAGGATTTCATGAGCACCTATAAAATTCCGTTGCTCAAAGGTCGAAACTTCACCGGTGGCCGTGAGGACTCCACAAAAGTCATACTTACCCAACTCGCTGCCGAGCGACTGGGCCTACAAGATCCCATCGGTCAGGTAATTGAAGTACCCGCCGTGCGCTGGGGTGCGAGCACAGAAGAACTCGAGGCGCCGCTTCGTGTTGAGGTCATCGGCATTGCTGACAACTTCCACTTTGAGTCCTTCCGCCAGTCGATGATGCCGGTGATGTTTGCGTATCCGAATACATCCGTTCAGCGCATTGACTATTATACACTGGAGGTCAAGACCGGCAACTGGAGTGAAACACTTGACAAGCTTCGTGCGGTGAATCACCGGATTGATCCGGAAAATCCAATGGAGTATACCTTCCTGGATGACCGCTTCGAAGAATTCTACAAGGCTGATGAGAAGCGCGGACAGCTTTTCCTTATGTTTTCGCTGGTCATCGTTCTGATCGCCGTCATGGGTCTGTTTGCGCTGGTTTCCTACTCCATGGAGAGCCGCGCCAAGGAGATCGGCGTCAGGAAAGTGCTGGGCGCCTCGGTGCAAAGTATCCTGTCGCTGGTGTCACGCGAGTTCCTCACCATTGTTGTCGCCGCCAGCCTGGTCGCGCTTCCTGTCTCGTGGTGGCTCATGCGAGCGTGGCTATCTGATTTCGCCTATCGCGTACCCCTCAACATCCAGACGTTTCTGCTGGCGGCATTGGTCTCGCTGGTGATTGCATTCCTTACCATCAGCATCCGAACCTGGCGGACAGCCCAGGCAAATCCCGTGAAATCACTCCGCAGCGAATAAAACTACGATGCCATGCTAAGACAACTCAAGATCACTCTTCGCGCATTGCTTAGGCGACGGGCTTATACTTTGACTTCCGTCTTTGGACTTGGCGTCGGCATGGCTTCCTGCCTGCTCATCGCACTCTTTGTTCTCGATGAACTCAGTTACGACCGTTATCATCGAAGCAGCGAAAGAATATACCGCCTTGTCAATATGGAGACCGGAGCGGCTGATGACCAGGGCATCGCGAAGGTGAATGGTCCGTGGGGGGTATCGGCCAGGAACGAGATCCCTGAAGTGGAAGAAATGACGCGGTTCATTGTCGCGGGGCAGCAACTCTTCTCGGCCGATGGCAAGCAGTTTTACGAGAATGCTGGTTTCTACGCTGACTCAACCGTATTCCGTGTGTTCAGCTTTCGCATGCTTGAAGGTGACAATGCCTCTGCGCTGACACAACCCAACAGCATGGTGATCACACAACCGATGAATGAAAAGTATTTTGGAAACGCGTCGGGCGTTGGCAAACTACTCCGGGTAAACGACCAGGAATTCAAAGTTACCGGCATCCTGGAGGATATCCCCCTCAATTCACACTTCCGGTTCTCTTATCTATTGTCGATGACCGGTTACCAGCACCCCGACAAGGACAACTGGGTTCGATGGAACCAGTTTTATACCTATCTGCGGCTCAGCGAGGGCAGTTCGCCGGATGCCGTCGCCGATAAGATGAAGACCATCTTGTCAAAGAACCTGGACGCCAAAATGTTCGCCTCCTACACGCCTGTCCTTCAGCCCTTAACAGATATTCATCTGTATTCACATTTGTTCCGCGAAATAAATCCAAACTCCGACGTATCCTACATCTACATCTTCTCATCCATCGCGCTGCTCATTCTTATTATCTCGTGCGCAAACTTCATTAACCTCTACACTGCGCAGGCGGCTTCCCGGGCGAAAGAAATCGGAATAAGGAAAGTTAACGGGGCCGCCAGAATACAGTTGGCACTTCAATTCCTTGTAGAAACATCCATCATCACGCTCATGGCGCTCGTGTTGGCTCACCTCATTGCTCCGATAGTGCTGCCGACACTCAATGAGCTCACTGACAAGCATCTCATGATCGACTACCTCCGGGAACCTGTCGGGCTGATGGTCATTTTCGCCATCGGCAGTGTAACAGCCATTCTGGCGGGAATTTATCCTGCCCTCTACCTTTCATCCCTAAAGCCCGCCCATGCCATTAAAGGGAAATGGTCACCATTGACCGGAGCAACACTGCGCAAGAGCCTGGTAACCTTTCAGTTTGTCCTGTCATCGATGCTGGTCATAGCGAGCATTGTGGTACTTCAGCAACTTCACTTTGTACAAACCAATCCCCTGGGCTTCGATCAACAGCAGATCATCAACGTACCCATCCATTCCAATGAGTTTCGCACCAACCACGAGACCATCAGAAGAGAGCTTCTGACACTGCCCGGCGTGGTGAGTGTCTCGGTTTCTGGAAACCTCCCCGGCGGCAGTGACTGGGGTATACCTACACTAGCGGAAGGCTACACCGATGAGACCATGCCGCACGTTCGGGTCATGGCTGTGGATCATGATTTTATTAGCACCTATGGCATGACCATCACATCCGGCCGCGGATTCTCAAGAGATGTTGCGTCCGATACGGCGGGCTACCTGATCAATGAAGAGGCCGCGCGACAGCTGCAATGGGATGAGCCGCTGAAGAAAACAATCGGCATGCCTGCCATCCAGCGCGGCATGGCGCCGGTGATCGGCGTCGTCAGGGATTTTCACTTCCGCTCGATGCACGAAAAGATCGGGCCTCTGGTGTTCTTTATCCCACCGTCTTCATGGTATTCGCAGTACTCTATTCGCATTGCCGCCGCCGGCAGTCAGGAGACACTGAAGGCCATCGAGGGAAAATGGTCTCACCTCGACCCGCAATACCCGTTCGTCTACAGCTTCCTTGACGAGACTTACAGCCGCCTGTACCGTCAAGACCAGCGCTTATCGAAGGTCGTCACTGTATTTACTGCTATCGGGATATTTCTCGCATGTCTGGGACTCTACAGTCTTGCATCACTCACGACAGAACAGCGGACGAAAGAAATAGGGATTCGCAAAGTCATCGGCGCGACCAACCGTCAGATTGTCGTCATGCTCTCGGGGCAGTATGTTCGTCTGGTGCTGATCGGCTTCCTCGTCGCTCTGCCAATCGCATTGTGGGTATTGCAGCAATGGCTGCAGACTTTCGCGTATCGTGTCGATTTCAGTGTGGTATTGATAGGTGCCGGTTGTCTGCTGTCGGTGGCGGTTGCCCTGCTGACGGTTGGCTACCGCTCCATGATGGCTGCATTGACAAATCCGGTGGACTCGCTGAAGAATGAGTAAACCCTTACCTTTTTAATGAGCTCATGTCGATAACAAAGCGGTAGCGAACGTCGCTCTTCAGCATCCGTTCATACGCTTCATTGATCTGTTGCATAGAAATCACCTCCACATCAGAGACAATGCCCTTTTCCGCGCAGTAGTCGAGCATCTCCTGGGTTTCCTTGATACCCCCAACACCCGAACCCATGATACTGCGCCTGTTTTTCAGCAAGGCAAAGGGCTGCACTTCACCGGCCGCTGTCGGTAAGCCTACATTGATCATGGTCCCATTTAATCCAAGAAGACGGAGATACGTGCTGTAGGAATGATTGGCGGATAATGTGTTCAGCAACACATCAAAGTAGCTGTCGTATTTCTTCATCATCGCCTTGTCAGTCGACAGGATGACATGTTGCGCACCGAGCCGGTGGGCATCAGCTTCCTTGGAGGCCGATGTAGTGATCAGTGAAACTTCCGCACCAAAGGAAACGGCGAACTTGAGTCCCATGTGGCCCAGACCTCCGAGACCAATAACACCAACCTTCATTCCAGCTTTCACACCAACATAGCGCAATGGCGAGTAGGTGGTGATTCCCGCGCACAGCAGCGGGGCAACTGCCTTCAGGTCAAGTTTGTCAGAGACGTGAAGGACATAGTTTTCATCCGTGACAATCTGGGTTGAATAGCCACCCTGGGCCAAAGTCTTTCCATCGCGTTCGTAGGCATTGTATGTGCCGGTCATTCCATTGATGCAATAGTTTTCCAGTCCGTCACGGCACGGCTTGCACGACCGGCAGGAATCAATCAATACGCCAACACCCGCCAGATCGCCGGCTTTGAATTTCTTCACTTCGCTCCCAACACGGGTCACACGACCGACTATCTCGTGACCTGGAACCATGGGGTATAACGATCCACCCCATTCGTCCCGGGCCTGGTGCAGGTCACTGTGACATACGCCGCAGAAAAATATATCGATCACGACATCCTTCGGACGTGGCTCGCGGCGGTCGAATGCATAAGGAACAAGTTTCTCTTTGGGGCCGTGGGTAGCGAAGGATTTTGTGGGGAGCATCAGGGTCTGAGGTCAAAGTATAAGCAATGTTACAACTTTGCGTGAAATTCCTTGGCGCACTTTGCGGTTTGAAATGCACTTTAAACGCAGAGCACACAAAGGTTGTGCAGAGGAACGCAAAGGGGCTACTGAAAGTCGCGTTTGATTGTTCGCTTCCATGTTTTGGTCCGCAAGAGGGTACCATTCTCTGTCACCTTCCTGGTGTACGTGTAATAGAAGTTCTTTACATCACTGTTAAATAGAAGAATGCCTTCCCAAAGGAGGGATCGCGTACCCACCTCAGCACGAATGGTATAATGGCTTTCAACACTGGCCCGAGCAGGGTCATCATCATTGACTTTGTGAACAATCACTTCATCGCTGAACATCTTGCCCCACGGGTATTGTGTCCCATCCTTGTTCACCAGCCGAACGGAAACCGTACCGGTTTCCGGATCACGCGTCACACCGGAAACCTCCGCGTATCCAGAATTCGTTCCCGTCTCTATACTTGAATAACCGGGCAATTTCGGGCTATCTTCAGCTGGAGGGAATGCTTTGCCCTTCAAGCCCTCTCCTGTAATGACCGGAATCTCCAAACTTGATCCGCTTGTGCTCAGTGAAGATGTGAATGGAAATGGCGATGGCCAGATCATAGGCCATTGTGCATTGCTGATGGTGATGCGAATCCGATGCCCTCTACGAAATGTCCATGAGGTCGCATGCAATTCAATATCGAGAGGAAACATTTCTCCTGCGACTATGGGTTTTGGTTTTTCTGCGGACTCACAATGTGTACCGTTTGCTCCGGCACCGGTCACCAGCGTGACTTGTCCATCGGGAGCCACGTCGTTGAGGCGTACAAACCAATTGGCATGGGGAGCGTCAGCGCTTACCAGAAGATGAACTCGTGGAAATCCAAGCATCGACATCGCCTCACTGAGTGTGTCTGTCTCAAAGACAATGCTCTTCGAATCCCCTGATCGCTGATCTGGCGACCAGTCACCCCACCACATGACTGAGCCGCCTGCTTCAGGGCCTGATGAGGGAATATAATCCCGTTTGATTGTTGATGGGACTGTAGAGTCTGGTCTTGATTGATATAAATTTCCACCAACTCCAAAAAAATATGTTTGTGAAGAGACATTTTTTGCCGGCCATAACGGGCTCCATATCCATGAACCTTCTATTTCAGAAAGCTCCGTACCCGGTGGATGGTAGTCACGGACGAAAGCGGCCAGGCGGGGCTCATCCATAATTCCAGTGTGCTTCCCTTTGAGCCAATGATCAAACCACCTCACTGCCTCGGTCCGCCACTCGATGGCCGGCGGAGGATCTGCCCAGTTCGGGAAGGTGTGATTCCAGGGACCTATCATCGCCTTCACGGGCGACTTCATATGCTCCAGCATGCGGAATGGTGCATCGCGATAGCCATCGTACCAGCCACCGATGACGAACACAGGGATTTCAATCTTACTGTAATCCGCGTTAAGCGAGGCGCGGTCCCAGAATGGTCCGTCGCGCTGCTGTTTCTTGTACTGGAGCAACCACGGCGTAGTCTCAAAACGGTTCTTGAAATAGTCTTTATCGATTTTGAAGGCTGGAGCGCCGGGGAGGATGTTGGAGAGATCCTGGCCGATTTCATAAGCGTCGATGTGCATCATGCCGTCAATAAAGTGCACGTCGTCCTGGTAGATATCATCCGTTGACATCAGCGATATGATCGCCTTCAGTGCCGATGGACGCCGAATGGCCATATGTATGGCATTGAACCCGCCCCACGAAATACCAAACATGCCGACGTTGCCATTGGAAAAAGACTGTTTGGCCAACCAATCGATGACTGATTCGCCGTCACGCTGCTCAATCTCGGAGTATTCATATGGAATGAGCTTGCCCTCGCTATTACCGGTGCCGCGTATATCCACACGCGCGACGATATAGCCCCGTTTGACGAAATAGTGAAAAAGGCCAAATCGGTTACGGCGGCCTTCGTCTTTGCGATAAGGTAGGTACTCGAGCAACACCGGGAGTTTTTCGGTAGAAGAAAGATTTTCTGGGACGTAAAGATCTGCGGCCAGATGGATCCCATCGGGCATCGGGATGTCAACTTCCCGTATCGCGACACCCTCATAACCCTGGGCGACAACCGCAGAAGCCAAGAGCAGAAGACCAGCACATACACAGAAATACTTCATTGGGGAAAATACATAAATCTCCCATTCATCACCGAATAAACGAATCATCGAATTCTTCCATAGGGTGTAACAATCCCACACCACCACCGTCTCGCCTCCATGTATGCCCTCGAAACAACCGCACTCACCTACCACTTTGGCAAGGATTGCGTGCTGGAAAATATCAACCTGCAGGTTCCCCAGGGAAGTATTTATGGCTTTCTCGGGCCCAATGGGGCGGGGAAGACGACGACCCTGAAATTGACACTGGGACTCCTGCGAAAACAACAGGGGTCTATCGCTTTTTTTGGTAAAGCGTTCGAAAAAAATCGCCTTGAGGTCCTCCGCAATGTTGGTTCCCTCATTGAGTCGCCATCCTTGTATGCTCATCTTTCCGCACGTGAAAATCTTAAGGTTCTGCAAAAAATCTATCGATGTTCTGAGAAACGCATCGACGAGGTCCTGGCGTTGGTGGGCTTAGCCTATACTGGTCTGAAAAAAGCTGGTCAGTTTTCGCTGGGCATGAAACAGCGCCTGAGCATCGCCATGGCCCTGCTTCACGCACCGAGGCTGCTCATCCTCGATGAACCGACTAACGGCCTTGATCCCAACGGAATCATAGAGATGCGGGAACTGTTGAAAAAGCTCAGTCAGCAACATGGCACCACCGTGGTGGTTTCCAGTCACCTGTTGGCAGAGATTGAGAAGCTGGTCACCGATGTCGGCATCATCCACAAGGGGAAGATGATGTTCCAGGGAACCTTTGAAGCCTTAAAGGAGCGGCAGCATCAATCATCAGCGACAATACTCGGCACAACCGATCCCGAAGCGACGCAACGCTTTCTCGTTGAGTGCCACATCGATGCACGCCGCGAAAACGGAAGCGTTGTTTTACCCCTTCAGTCCGTTGAACAAATGACAGAAGTCACGCGGCAACTGGTTGCCCGCGACATCGGTGTGTATGAGATCACCACCCGCAAGAACGATCTGGAAACAATATTCATGAACCTTGTCAAAGAATAAGCATGACACTATTCTATAGTCTTCAAACCGAATGGCTCAAGAAGAAGGGCAGCCTGGCCTCATGGCTGGTTGTCATCGGCGCATTCTTCACACCATCGGTGCTTACGCTCATCCAGATCATGCGGCCAGAGAAGCTCCCTGAAAAATTCCAGGCACCAGACTTCTGGGAATCATTCTTTAAAAACTCCTGGCAAACCATGAACGTGATGCTGTTGCCCATGGGTATCATTCTTGCCATCAGTCTGATTACGCAGCTTGAATACAAGAATAACGCGTGGAAGCAACTCCATGCCACACCCCAATCGCTGACCACCATATTCATCGCAAAATTCACCGTGATCTTAATGATGCAGCTTCAACTGTTCATCTTATTCACGGTAGGCATCTATCTCTCCGCACTGATCCCCTCGCTGGTTCTTGCGGACGTCCATTATCCCGCCGAAACATTCCCATACATGTACTTTCTACGGGAGAGTGCTCTGTATTTTATCGATGTGCTGCCGATCGTGGCCATACAATACCTTCTGGCCCTCCAATTCAGAAACTTCCTGATCCCCGTTGGCGCCGGACTCATCCTTATGGTTACCGGTATCATCATGATCTCGTGGAAGTATGCTTACGTCTTTCCCTACAACTACAGCATGCTGTACTTCCTCAATCGCTTTCCCGCAATCAACCTGCACGCCCTGGCCCTGGGATGGTTTGGAGGCATTATGACCGTAGCGTATGTGTTGTATGTAACGAAGCGGGACAAGGGATAGCAAACAATGCCAGGCCATGGACTATCGACAATGGACCATGGACTATCCCCCTCTTAAATACTACCTTTACTCCATGAGTCAAGCATTCATGCGCGAAGGGGAAGATCAATGGCTTTCCGACATCGCACCGACCTTTCAGGCCCTGATTCTGTTTCTCACAAAGGAAAACAACGGCGTGCGTGTGTATGAGAAGAAACAATCTCTGGACGCTAACGGACGCACTCTTCATGAGATGAGCAACGGTCTCTCGTACCGGCGTGACCAAAATGGCAAATGGGAAGTCGTATGACACAGGAAATGAAGGCCATCATCGACGAACTGAACACGGTGGTTACCACCGTGTCGGCAAAGCTGAGCTTCATGCCTGAGTCTGATTTTGAAAGCAGGCCACAGCCCGGGAAGTGGAGCAAGAAAGAGGTACTCGGTCACCTCATTGACTCCGCACACAATAATCTAAGAAGACTCGTTGTGGGCCAGTACGAGTCAAAGCCGCCGCACATCATTTACGAACGGGATTTTTGGGTGAAGGCCAATGATTACCAATATGAATCGGGTGAAAATCTTGTTTTACTCTGGAGGTTGCTAAACCATCGCATTGCAGCCGTTTTGGCCAGCATGCCTGTGGAAAAGTATTCGCACCGCTGCGACACCGGAAAGGGAGCAACCAGTTTAAAGACACTCGACTGGCTGGCAGCCGACTACGTCAAGCACATGAAACATCACGTTAACCAGATTCTGCCTGGGTCGTATGCCATTACTTATCCATGACGAAAGAACTTGTCTTGACCTGGCTGGATGAAGTCAAAGACCCGGAAATACCGGTGCTGTCATTGATTGACCTTGGCGTCATTACAGAAATTGACGTATCCGGAAACAAAGTACGCGTAGAGATGACGCCGACCTTCGTGGGCTGTCCGGCGATGGACTATATGCGAAACGAGGTCATTGCTGTTCTGAAGGATCGTGGTGTTGTAGATCCGGAAGTCAACGTTACATTGAAGAAGAGCTGGAGTTCGGATCATATTTCAGAGAAAGGCAAAGCCGCGCTGAAAAAATTCGGTTTGGCGCCACCACCGGGACTGAAGGGCCTTATCCTAGACATCGACATTCTCGAACATGCGGTCTGCCCCCGGTGCAGCAGCACCAATACCGTGATGCGGTCACCCTTCGGCCCTACGCTCTGCCGGTCACTGCATTATTGCAACGACTGCAAGGAGGCTTTCGAACAATTCAAACCTTTGGGGGAAGCTTCGTAATTTAGAGGTCGATGAACGTCTTTAAGAAGATCGGATTCTTCAGCGCACTGAACCTGCCCGCGTTGGTCTGGGAGAAGATTGTTCATAGCCAATAACCAACCTATTCAAATGAAAAGAATTCTTAAGTACGCGCTGTTTTCCTTTCTCGCCATTTTGGTTTTTGTCGGTATTTATCTCGTTGCCGTTTTTCCTCCCATCCTGGCCGGGATGGCCGCTAAGACCATGTGCTCTTGTGTCTATGTTATGGGCCGATCACCAGAAAGTGTCGTCGCAAAGGAGCTGACCGTTTTCCCGGGACTGAATAGTGCAAAGTTTGAATTTAAGGATTCGTCTTCCGTATCGGCCACCTTCTTATGGAAAACCCGAAAGTCCATCTATCGCCGGGGACTCGGCTGCACCTTGCTTGCCGAACGTTCTGAAGCGGAAGTCCTTCAGCAAGCTCCAGCCCTTCCCGACCCAGTACCTTATAACGCCGATACCGTCGCCTGGCCCATGGGTGACAAGACCAGCGAATTGCTCGTCGAAGGTGTCGACCATGATGCCATCAATGCTGCTGTCAATGTTGCATTCGAAGAGAATGACCCGGCCAAACCAAAAAACACGATGGCCGTCCTTATCCTTTATGATGGAAATATCGTAGGGGAACGGTATGCCGATGGAATAACACTGCATACGCCGCTCACCGGCTGGTCCATGACAAAAAGCCTGACCAACGGACTTATCGCCCGACTAGTACTTGAGGGAAAACTGAAAACCGAAGATCCGGCGCCAGTGGCCGAATGGCAATCGGATGAACGAAAGAACATAACCCTCAACAATCTTATGCAAGCCAGCAGTGGATTGGAGTGGAGTGAATCCTATTTCGGCCCCGGCCATTTCCACAATATGTTCATGCACAGCGACGACAAGGCGGGCTATGCAGCATCGCTGAAGTTGAAGTATCCCATAGGATCACATTGGGAATATTCCAGCGGCACCACCAACATCCTATCAAAGATCATCCGGCAAACTGTTGGTGATTCCAATTACCCGCGCTATGCCTATGAAAATCTGTTCTACAAGATTGGCATGCATCATACAATCATTGAACCTGATGCCTCAGGTACTTTTGTAGGCTCATCCTATGGCTTTGCCAGCGCCCGCGACTGGGCCCGCTTCGGGTTGCTTTTCCTCAACGATGGCATGTGGAACGGCGAACGAATTCTTCCGGAAGGGTGGGTTAAGTATTCATCAACACCAGCACCTGCGGCCCCCAAGGGAGAATATGGGGCGCAATTCTGGCTCAATGCCGGTGCAAAAGACAACCCGGAAAATTGCTACCATCCGGGCGTACCCAATGATGAATACGGCGCTGAAGGATTTGAAGAACAGAATGTATGGATCATTCCTTCAAAGAAGTTGGTGATTGTACGATTGGGCATCAGTCACCACGGCTTTGATATCGAGGGTCTCACCAACAACGTGATCCGGGCGCTGCCATAGTTTGGGAATATTCCGTTTCAAACAGTTCTCGGTCAACGACGACCGCTGCACCATGAAAGTGGGCACTGACGCTGTCCTGTTGGGTGCGTGGTGTGATGTGGCGGGAGCAAAACGGATCCTGGACATTGGTACGGGCTCCGGGTTGATCGCATTGATGCTGGCCCAACGGAGTGGAGTCAGCACATCCATTGATGCCGTCGAGATCACCGCCGACGACGCCGGTCAGGCTATCGAAAACATCAGGCAATCTCCCTGGCCCGGCAAGGTACGTGTGATCCACCAACGAATTCAGGACTTTATCGCCGATCCCTATGACCTGATCGTGTGTAACCCACCCTACTTCTCCCGGAGCCTGCTTTCTCCGGATCATGAACGCTCGCGAGCCCGTCATGGTTTAACGCTGAGTCACGATGAACTGATTTCTGCGGCGAGAAGGCTCCTCATGCCCCATGGACAATTCAGCATCGTACTGCCCACCAGGGAAGGGGAGCAATTCATGCAGGATGCTGAAGCAAGTGGCCTCTATCTGCAAAGATTGACTCGCTTCCATTCTCGTAAAGAAAAGTCACAGGAGCGTTCGCTCAGCTCTTTTGGCCTGAAGAAGTCAGCCATCAAAGAAGAAACACTTGTATTGTATGAGGTTGGGTCTGTAAAATCGGCTGCGTATCAAGAACTTACCAGCGACTTCTATTTATAGTCTGGACCGCAAAAACAAAAAGCCTCAGCCATACGATCAACTTTATGTATTCTTGCGTTCAGACTCATGACGTTGTGCGCCGGTTCGTTTTCGTTTTGCTGATTGTGTTTACCGTTCCATCCGTTGCCCAGGTGCCCGGGTTGGCCATCCAGCGGGCATCAGGCCCCATCACCATTGACGGAGAAATGAATGAGCCTGACTGGTCCAAGGCTGATGTTGCCCGGGACTTCATGCAGTACTTCCCGTTTGACTCTTCCTATGCCCGAGCGCAGACCGAAGTACGAATGTTGTACGATGACCAATTCATCTATCTCCTGGCCATCATGCACAACACGGGTCCACGTCAGTATGTTACCCCTTCCCTACGACGAGATTTCCGGGGTGAAGCCAATGATGCCTTTGTGGTTTCCTTCGATACCTACATGGACAACACCAACGCATTCCAGTTTGGCACCAATCCATTCGGCGTTCAGCGTGAGGGACTGATCGCCAACGGCGGCAGCACATCCGACGACCTTTCACTCAGCTGGGACAACAAATGGTATTCCGCTGCGCGTATACTCGAGAATAGTTGGGTCTGCGAGTTTGCCATACCTTTCAAATCTATCCGGTACAAATCTGGACTTTCACAGTGGAATATTAATTTCTACCGTATCGACAGTCATCATGCTGAGCGGTCAACCTGGTCGCCGATTCCGCGGGTGTATCCGCTGGTGAATCTGGCCTTTCTGAGAAAACTCAATTGGGACCAACCCCTTGGATCACCCGGCTCCAACATTTCCTTGATCCCCTACGTTGCTTACCGCGCTACCAAAGATTTTGAGGCAGGAACCCCTTCAGTGAGTGAGCCGACGGCCGGCGGCGACGCGAAGGTTGCTGTGAGTTCGGCACTGAATCTGGATCTGACGGTCAATCCGGATTTCTCGCAGGTCGAAGTAGACCAGCAGGTAACCAACCTCGACCGCTTTGAAATATTCTTTCCTGAACGCCGGCAGTTCTTCCTGGAAAACGCCGACCTGTTTGCCAACTTCGGCTCGGAGGGCGCTCGTCCCTTCTTCTCCCGGCGCATCGGCGTGGCCCGTGATACGGCAACGGGACAGAACATTCAAAACACCATCTATGCCGGAGCACGGCTTAGCGGAAAAATCAACAATGACCTGCGCGTTGGTCTCATGACCATGCAAGCCGGGAAGGATCCTTCCATTGGCCTGCCATCAACTAACTACTCGGTTTTCTCGCTTCAGCAAAAATTATTTTCCAGATCCAATGTCAGCTTTCTTTTTATAAACAAACAGGCCGTTTCCGATTCTCTGGGCGGCGAATTCACCTTCTCACCCACTGCCTACAACAGGTTGGTTGGTATCGACTACAATCTGCTGAGCAAAGACAACCGATGGGCTGGAAAATTCTATTACCACCAGTCATTTGACGAACAAAAAGAAGATTCCACATTCTCCACCGGAGGCTTTTTGCGTTATGCGACGAATAGGTTTGAAACCGACTGGTTTTTTCGCAGTGTAGGCGCACACTACAACCCTGAGGTAGGCTTTGTGCGGCGCACGGATATCACACAGCTGGCATCAACGTCATGGTATAATATTTATCCTGATTCCCGGATCGTCCAGCGCCACGGTCCCGGGTTTGATTTTGATATGGTCGGCAATGAGACCTATGGTTTCCTCGACTGGGATGTCAATTTGTTGTATCGGTTTCAATTCAAGAATACATCGTTTTTCAATTTGCGTCTTCGTAAGGAGTATACCTATCTCTTCAGTCCATTCGACCCAAGCGGATCGGGAGGTTTGGAACTTCCTGCCGGTACCTCCTATAATCCCTTTGTAATCATCATGAATTATTCGTCGGATGCGAGGAGGAAATTCTATGTGGAATTGAATACCCGTTCCGGTGAATACTTCAACGGCTATCGCATGAATCTGGCAGGTCGGGTCAACTATCGTTTCCAGCCCATGGGGGTCATTTCATTGGATTTCTCGTACAATGGAATTCGTCTTCCGCAACCGTACAACAGTTCAGACCTGGTGCTGATTGGCCCCCGCGTTGATCTCACTTTCTCGAGAAGTGTTTTTTGGACGACCTTTGTTCAGTACAACAGCCAGATCCAGAACCTTAACATCAATTCGCGCCTCCAGTGGCGCTTTGCACCGGTATCCGACCTTTTCCTGGTCTACACAGACAATTACTTTGCTGAGACCAACATCAATGGCGACTACTTCCACATTGGAGCTCCCAAGTTGCGGTCTGTTGTGATCAAATTCACATACTGGTTCAACCTCTAAGACAATCGGGCACGATTTCTGATAATGATATGGTTGGAACCGCACTTTGCCTGATAGTCACATCATCTGTAGCGCATATTGGGGGATGGTGTTTTCAGGAGGCGTTGTTTAAGCATTCATTAACAATTGTTTAGTCCTGATAATCAACTCCTTGTCCAAAACAAAATGCGTGTTTAAACATATATTTCCTCAAACTGTTTACCATTGTACCACAAACCACAACTATGAAAAGAACAAACATGATTGCCGCATTTCTTTTAATCGCGGCCAGCGCTACGGCGCAGACCTGGAACGTCGATAAAGCGCACGCCAAATTGGGATTTGGCGTAACGCACCTGATGATCTCGGAAGTTAACGGGTCTTTCAGAACCTATGAGGCCACCATTACCTCGGCCAAGGATGATTTTTCGGATGCCGTCTTTGAAGTTTCCGCCGATATCGCCGGTATCAATACCGACAGCGAGGGCCGCGATAAGGACCTTCAGTCGGAAGGTTACTTTAACGCCGCACAGTTTCCCAAGCTGACGTTCAAGAGCACATCTATTGTTAAAGGAGAAGGCAATAAGTATAAATTGTCAGGCGATCTCACTATGAAAGGAGTTACCAAACCTGTTCAACTGGATTTGGTTATCAATGGTCCGATCGATCGCCGTGGCAAGAAAGTCATCGGTATCAAGGTGACCGGTACTTTTAACCGCGTAGACTTTGGCGTCGGCAAGCCGGGGAACACATCAGTAAGCGAAGAGGTCCAACTCATCGCGAATGGCGAGTTTGTTAAGGGTTAATTTTGGGAGTTTGTTTTAGGAAGAGGCCCTGTCGTCAATGGCAGGGCCTTCCTATTTCAGTGCAGGTCTGGAGCCTGTGAGCATGAACAGAATTGTTCACCAAGAATTCATAGGATGAGAATAGAAGACGAAATCCGTCAGAAGAAGTTCAGAAACGACTACCAGAAGGTAGTAGTGAACCTGATATTCACTGCTGGATGGCTGGCGGGGAAACAGGAACATATCTTCAAGCCTTTTGGCATAACTACCTCTCAGTACAACATTCTCAGAATTCTGCGCGGGCAGGGAGATAAGTCACTTTCGGGCGCGGAGATCAAGGCTCGCATGCTGGAAAGAAACTCTGATATTTCCAGGATGCTCGATCGACTGGCCAAGAAGGACCTCATCGTTCGCAGTCAATGCCCCAACGACAAGCGCGCCACCGACGTACGAATCGCCCCGCCAGGGCTTAAAGTGCTCAAGGCCATCGATGCAACGATCGACAACGCAGAAAAAGAGATCATCAATCTCTCTCAGAAAGAGTCAAAACTACTGAGTGATCTCCTCGACAAAGCCAGGGGGAGTAGTTGACAAATGAGCAGTTGACAGTTGACAAAAATACAAGTCAACATTAGGGATCATCTTGTCAACTGCCTGCTGTCAACTGTCAACTTACCCAAGCAAAGGGGGAACAGTTGACAAATGGGCAATTGACAGTTGACAAAAATACAAGTCAACATTAGGGATCACCTTGTCAACTGCCTGCTGTCAACTGTCAACTTACCCAAGCAAACGGGGAATAGTTGACAAATGGGCAATTGACAGTTGACAAAAATACAAGTCAACATTAGGATCACTTTGTCAACTGCCTGTGGTCAACTGTCAACTTACCCAAACAGAGGGGGAACAGTTGACAAATGGGCAATTGACAATTGACAAAAATACAAGTCAACACTAGGGATCACTTTGTCAACTGCCTGCTGTCAACTGTCAACTTACCCAAACAGAGGGGGAATAGTTGACAAATGGGCAATTGACAGTTGACAAAAATACAAGTCAACATTAGGATCACTTTGTCAACTGCCTGTTGTCAACTGTCAACTTAGCTAAACAGAGTGTTAATAACGGTAATAGTCGGGCTTGAAGGGGCCGTTCACCGTCACACCAATGTACTTGGCCTGCTCTGGGCTCAATTCCTCCAGCTCAACTCCAATCTTTTTCAGGTGCAGGCGTGCTACCTTCTCATCCAGGTGCTTTGGCAGCATGTATACCTGATTCTTGTAGTTGGAAGTGTTGGTCCACAATTCGATTTGAGCCAGGGTCTGGTTCGTAAACGAATTCGACATCACAAACGATGGGTGGCCGGTAGCACAGCCAAGGTTCACGAGGCGGCCTTCGGCCAGGAGGATTACCTGGCGGCCGTTCTTCAGTGTGTAGAGGTCTACCTGCGGCTTTACTTCATCCTTCGATGCGTTCTTGTTCAACCAGGCTACATCAATCTCGTTGTCGAAGTGCCCGATGTTGCAGACGATGGTCTTGTCCTTCATCTTCTCAAAATGTCTTCCCAGCACGATGCCGTAGTTGCCGGTTGCACTAACGATGATATCGGCATCTTTCACCGCATCATCCATTTTCCTTACGGCGAAACCGTCCATCGCGGCCTGCAGTGCACAAATAGGATCGATCTCTGTAACGATCACGCGCGCGCCCGCACCACGCAGGGAGGCCGCAGACCCTTTGCCTACATCCCCGTACCCGGCGACAACGGCGACTTTGCCAGCCATCATCACATCCGTCGCGCGACGAATGGCGTCAACCAGCGACTCCTTGCACCCGTATTTGTTATCAAACTTTGACTTTGTTACCGAGTCGTTGATGTTGATCGCCGGCAGGGGCAATTTGCCCGCGTTTGCCCGCTCGATGAGGCGGTGCACGCCGGTAGTAGTCTCTTCGGAAATCCCGCGAATACCCGGGATCAGTTCAGGATTCTTGTCGAGAACCATGTTGGTCAGGTCACCACCGTCATCCAGAATCATGTTGAGCGCTTGCCCTCCACTGAATGCGTGAAGCGTCTGTTCAATACACCAGTCAAACTCCTGCTCATTCATCCCTTTCCATGCAAACACCGGAATGCCCGCTTTCGCGATAGCCGCCGCGGCATGGTCCTGGGTAGAGAAAATGTTACATGAGGACCACGATACTTCCGCGCCAAGGGTCGTGAGTGTTTCAATCAGCACAGCCGTCTGGATCGTCATGTGCAGGCAGCCGGCAATGCGGGCACCCTTCAGCGGCTTGCTTTGACCAAACTCCTCCCGGAGGGCCATCAGGCCGGGCATCTCAGCCTCGGCCAATTTTATCTCTTTGCGGCCCCATTCGGCCAATGAAATGTCCTTGACTTTGTAGTTCATTTTCTCAGCAACCATCGTTTTTTCGTTGTTTAGGCGGCAAAGGTAAGAAAGTGGGTGGATAAGTCCATAGCTGAAGACAACCCAATCGCCGCCGGAGGTATCCTACCTGCCACCTGGAAAATGCACGGATTGGTTACTTTTTCATCAATTCGCCATCGGTTATGATGGCGGTCCAGACACTGACCTTTCCATTGTCCGTGCGGGTCCAGACCGGGACAATGATACCGTTGTGGGCGGAAATGGCTGTGTGGTCATAGAACGGAATTGTTGTGGCCACAAAAGGAGTCTCACTGATTTTTTTCTCGCGGAAACTCGCGCCGCCATCATTGGAATAGGCTAGATACACGTCCGTCTGGTTGTCGTCGTATGCCCGTCGGTCATAGAAGACTACATATACTGAGCCAGTAACCTGGTCGACAGCCATCGAAGGTGAAAACTGATGCTTGCCAGGTTCGTCCATATTGATCCGCAGTGGCGCCGTCCAACTGTCACCGGAGCGCGTTGAGCGGTGGAACCATATATCGGTATCGTCGGGACCTGACCGTTGATCCGCATAGGCCAGGAAAAGCATCCCGTGGTACCGGCTGGGGCTGTTGTCGATCATCAGGACAGGTGGATTGTAGGTTCGCTCAAAGCCCGGTATGTTCAACGCCCAGCCGCCCTCTTGTTTGGCCACGGGCAAATCGTTGAACAGCCAAGTCTTTCCGTCATCATAGGAGCGATCAAAAAAGATGGCACCCTGATTCGACCAGGCGAGGTAGATTCTTCCCTCCATGCTAATGGCGGGCGTTGCGCCTGCAGGTGAAGTACTCTCATTGACACAGTTGCCCGGGAGCTGACTAACGGCAAGCGGTTTGTCCCACTTGTTACCGGCGTTGGTCGCCATGCTGAACATCACGCGCGATTGACAACCGGCTTCCTGCGATGGAAACTGATCGTATTGTGTCCATGCGGCGTAGAGAATTTGCTTCCTGGCATTAACCGCCAACCCGAGCTTGTCGTGTTTTTTGCCGGAGTTGCCCCCGATCACAGAGCCCTCATTCCACTTGCTGCCCCAATCATCCGAGCGTTGGCAAATAATCCTGTCAAACGGCTCGCCGTCGCTTTCACTTTCGGCCCGGTGAAAATTGTAGATCCTTCCCTTGGCATCGATAATCATTCCCACGCTCCCCCCTTTGCCCAACGGCGATGTCATGGTAGACTCGGTCCAGGTTTTGCCGCCGTCAAGGGTATACACAACCCTGTCGGTACCCATAGCTGCAACAATATTGCCGGGTTTACTGTGGTTGATGATCACGGATGGATCGCCCGGCACTGCCCGGCCCTCCCCCTCTTCCGCGAGAAGGATGTTGGTAAACTGTGCCCTGAGGCACGGTGATGCCAGCAGGAAAAGAAAAGTAATCAACGTCTTCATATCGGCCACCAATCTACAAGCATTTTTGCTTTTTCAGATAGTCCACCCAATGAACATATCCAGCCTGGTTCAGATGAAGTCCATCGGTTGTATATCGAAGATCAAGTAAAAGCTTGTCATCCAGGAAATGTGCATACAAGTCGAGGTAGGTATATTTCAACGCTTCATGGTATTTTTTCAATTGCCCGTTAATTTCTATAATGTCAGTATCCTTTTTGTAGCGAGGCGGGAAGTTCTTATGACCGGGGTTGACCGGCAGCAGGCTTTGCACAAATACTATGGTCTTTGGTGATTCACTATGGATACGACCGATGATGGAGAATATGTTTTGAATGATGACCGCATTGGGGATGTTTTTCGAAAGATCGTTTATGCCAATCATCAGGAAAATCTTGGAGGGCTGGTGTCTGATCACTTCGTCAAGCCGCTGCAGAACGCCAAAGGAGTTGTCGCCGGAGATACCCCGGTTAACAGCCGACGAATCTTTTAACAACACTTTCCAGTTACCTCCTTCTGTAATGCTGTTGCCCAGAAAGAAAATGCCTCCTTTCCTGACTTCTTCTGTCAGGAACCTGGCAGCCTGTTTATTATAGTACTCAGGCTGGTTAGGGAGTGAATCGTAATCCTGGCAAAGTCCCTCATGCTGATTCAAGACCAACATCATAACCAGACCGAACAACCAATAGGCAAATGGACGCGTCTTTATCATGGGCTATTACCTAATCGTTAAATTCAATTCTGGCACGACCACCAAGGTAATCAGGTATAAGTATTTTTCAATTCATTGGTCGGCCGAAATGCTGAAATCCGGTCCCTCTTGCCTAATTTTAATGGCCCTTTCATCGACCCATGAAACTCAGACTGATTTTTGTTCTCGCCTTCGTAGCGTGGTGCGCCGGTGCCCAACCGATCACGCGCATTGCTTTTGGATCTTGCAGCAACGAGGAATTGGATTTCGAAATGTGGAGCGACATGGTGCAACAACAACCACAGTTGTGCATCCTCCTGGGCGACAACATCTATGGCGATACCCATGACATGGCATCCATGCGACGGCAGTATGACCTGCAGAAAAACATGCCGAGCTACCAGGCATTGATGAAACAGTGCCCGATCATCGGCACCTGGGACGATCATGACTACGGCCAAAATGATGGCGGGAAGTTTTACGCCAAAAAGAAGGAGAGCAAGATAGAGTTTATGCGGTTCCTGGATATCCCGGAAAGCGATCCTATGCGGACAAGGGAAGGCGTTTACAGTGTTCATAACTATGGTACTCCCGGCAAAAAGGTCAAGGTGATCCTCCTTGACCTGCGTACGTTTCGCGATACAACCATACGATCCACCGTAAAAGGCCGACGCTACGAGCCCAACCCCGACGGTGATATGATGGGTGAGGCGCAGTGGACCTGGTTTGAAAATGAAATCAGGAACTCGGATGCCGATGTTCACATCATTGGGTCCGGGATTCAGTTAGTCTCCAACGATCACGCCTTTGAGAAATGGGGGAATTTTCCCAAATCACGGCAGCGGATGCTTGATTTGCTCACCCGGCACAAACCGAAGAACCCATTGTTCATTTCCGGCGACCGGCACATTGCCGAAATATCCCGCATGAACGTAGAGGGCCTCCCCAAGCCCTTGTACGATTTCACGTCAAGCGGCCTGACTCACACCTGGGATTCAAAAACCTGGAATGATATGCCGATCAACGAACCCAATCAAAACCGGATTGGCAAACTCATCATTGAAAAAAACTTTGGAATGATACTGATCGACTGGTCAGGACCTTCACCGGTCATTCGCCTGGAAGTACGGGGTAAGAATAATGCAATATGGGACGAGCCCGTGATCATCAAGTGAATTATTCACTTCTCATGTTTCGTTTCATCCCTCTTTTCGCTTTTCTGCTCCTGTCCATTGCCTCTTTCAGTCAGTCACAACGACCCAAGATCGGACTTACCCTCAGCGGGGGTGGCGCCAAGGGATTGTCACACATCGGTATTTTGAAGGCCATTGACAGCGCCGGGTTACGCATCGACATGATTACCGGTACGAGCATGGGCAGCATCATGGGTGCATTGTATGCAGCTGGCTATAGCGGAAACGACATCGAGCGCATAGCTCGATCTATTGAATGGAGCAAAATGTTTTCCAACCGCCCTCCCATTGAGCTCATCAACATGAACGAAAAACGGGAATACGACAACTACGCGCTCGATATTCCGTTCGAGAACGGGAAAGCAAAATTCTTTTCGGGATTCATTGAGGGCGAAGAGATCTGGCTCCGATTTGGTGAGCTGTTCTATCCGGTACACGATATCAAAGATTTCTCGAAGCTTCCCATTCCCTTCGCCTGTGTTGCCACCGATGCCGCAACGGGAAAAGCCGTTGTGCTTAACGAAGGCGAACTGGTGAGGGCTGTCCGTTCGAGCATGGCCATTCCATCGGTGTTCACGGCCGTCCCCTACAAGAACACCGTGCTGGTCGATGGCGGCGTGGTGAGAAATTTTCCCGTCAACGATGCCAAAGCTATGGGGGCGAACTATGTTATCGGCGTCAATGTCTCACAGGGGCTTCTTCCCGCCGACAAACTGCTCACGCCAGTAGACATGCTCTATCAAATCGGATTTTACAAGGACGCTGATGACTATGAGCGGCAGGTGAAGAACTGCAACTTGCTTATTCAGCCCGACTTGAAAGCGTTCAGTGCAGCAAGCTTTGGCGCTGCCGACAGCATCATAGCGATCGGCAATGAAACAGGGAGATTGTACTATCCGCGGTTCAAAAAGCTTGCCGATTCACTACGGGTGCTCTACCCGGAGGCGGCGGCCAAGTCAAACCGCTTGCCGCGATCCGAAAACATTATCCTTGATGGATACGAGTTTGAAGGACTTACGCATACCGATTCGAAGGACTTTGAAGGAAAGCTTGGCCTGCGAAAGGGACTGACCTACTCGGCGGCAGAGTTGTCGAAGGCTGTGCGACGAGCCTTTGGTACGGGCAACTACCGCCGCATCGCATTTTTTGTTCTGCCCAGAGAGCCGGGTCATGCCGTACTCCGCTGCGAGGTAGTCGAGAACCCGAGTACTCACTTGAAACTGGGTCTGCATTTCCACACTTATTCCGATGTTGCCTTGATCACAACCCTCAGCACGCGCAACAAATTATTGAATCGTTCCAAGACCTACTTCAAAATCAACTGGAGCAGTAATTTTCGGATTCTAGGTCGTCATGACCAGGCATTTGGCAAAGGTCAGCGATGGGGTTCAATGTTCTCCGCATATTACGAGAGGTTCCGCTTTCCGCTCTACAGCGACTTTGAGCAGCAGTATGAATACACCAGCCAATACGGGTATCTGGACCTTCGCTTCTACAAATTGATGGGCACAACGACGCTGTCTGGCATTGGCTTATCCCGTGAGCGTGTCCGTCTCGATCCCAAGGTGACCCCGAATGTGCAGTTTGTCGGAAACTTCGATTACTGGAACGCATATCTCTATTATCAACGCAACAGTCTTGACACCAAGGTTTTTCCGAGGACCGGTTCGTACATTGACTTCCAGGCAGGCGTTATCTTTAATCAGAATTCCAATTTCATCTTCAGTTCCAATAACAGTTCAATTTCGTCTGATTCGCTGGGACTAGCATTCAACGCATACCAGCAAATCCGGCTGAAGATGGGAAAATATATACCCTTGGGAAGGAAGTGGACACTCATCGGTCAGTTCAACAACGGGATCAACCTCAACTACAAGGAAGAGTACTTCAATTTCTTCTCTGTAGGCGGCATCAACGATTTCATCCGCAACCAGATTCCCTTCGTTGGTATTAGCGAGAACCAGGTCAACACCGGAAGCATTTCTGCTGTGCTGGCCGGTATTCAATATGAACCATTCACAAATTTCATTACCACTTTCCGGGCCAATTTCGGGTACTACGACTATATCAGTCGCGATACCGGCGATTGGGGCATCCTTAGCGGCTATGCCCTCTCAGGTGGATACCGCTCACCAATTGGGCCGATTGAAATCTCCCTGATGTATGGAAATCAGTCAAAAGCGTTTCTTGGTTATGTGAATGTGGGGTTCACCTTTTGATTATCAGCGGGGGCTGGCTACAAGGGTACTAGGCACTTGGCACTGGGTACTGGTGGCCAGTTACCGGCAAGGTGTGGCCAAGACTTGTGACTAGTTCATTAGTCACCCGCAACCTGTAACTTGTCATTGCAACGGAAAGTCTTCCATGCCAACATCCATATCAAAGTACACCCTTCCCGTCGGCATTGCCCTCGTCATCGCCAATATGATCGGCACCGGTGTATTTACTTCGCTGGGCTATCAGGTTGGTCCTTTGCCTTCGGGGTTTGCCATACTGATGTTATGGTTGCTCGGAGGGTTAGTGGCGTGGTGCGGCGCATTGACGTATGCAGAGATCGCTACTACACTGGAGCGTTCCGGTGGTGAATATCTTTATCTCAGTAAGATTTACCATCCCACCCTCGGCTTTGTCAGCGGGTGGATCAGCACGGTGGCCGGGTTTGGTGGCGCGATCTCGGCGGTTGCCATCGCGATAGGATCCTATTCCTCGCTCCTCACACCCTTCCCGCAAAAGGTCGTGGCTATCGGATGCATCGTCGTGATATCGGCCATTCACCTTCTTGGCGTAAAAACGGGAGGACGGATGCAGACGATACTTACATCCATCAAGCTGTTTCTGATCATCTTCTTCTGCCTGGCACCCTTCGTCATCACCGATGTCCGCAGTGGACTCAGCTTCCTGCCCCAGGCCGGGGACGCCGGGTTGATATTCTCTCAAGGTTTTGCCGTGGCCCTGGTGTTTGTTGTATATGCTTACACCGGATGGAACGCTGCTGCCTACATCGCCGGCAACCTGCAGGACGCAAAGAAAAACTTACCCAGAGCGTTATTGATCGGGACGCTCACCGTGATTGTGGCCTACCTCGCGCTCAATGGAATGTTTCTGCTCACGACGCCCATGTCGGAGTTGGCCAACCAGAACGATGTAGGAAATATCGTTGCCGAAAAACTCTTCGGACATGAAATCGGTCAAGTATTCTCTGCACTTTTCAGCATCGCCCTGCTCTCCACACTGAGCGCCATGACCATTGCGGGTTCCCGTGTAAGCGAGGCCATGGGAGAAGATTACCATGGTCTCCGGTTCCTGGCAATGAAAAACCGTTACGCCATGCCGCACTGGGCAGTGATCATCCAGGTCGCGTGGTCGGTGTTTCTGGTTTCGGTTAGTACGTTCGTTGAAATTGTGCAGTACATCTCAATCAGTCTCTCCATTTTTTCAATGCTCACCGTAGCCGGCGTCTTCATCCTGAGAAAAAGAAAGATGCCCCGACCCTTTTCAGTGCCCTGGTATCCCATCCCGCCATTGATCTTCATCGCGGTAACATGCTGGATGATCTACTATATGTTCAGGGAGGATCCGAAGATCATTCTATACTCGGTATTGACAATGGTGCCGGGTGCGTTGCTTCACCTGGCGCTGAAAAAAAGGCTTGCCACGGATGGCACGAATGGGCACGAATAAATTCATTCGTGTTTATTCGTGTCATCCGTGGCAATACTTTATTGGACGTTTATTGTAAACGTAATATCCAAATCCGTCTCTCCCACGGTGACACCCGATAGGTTCGTATTTGTTCCAGGCTGATGCTTCAACACCGCATGGAATGTTCCTGAAGCGAAGAGAAACATGCCGCGACCCTTTTCTGCGCCCTGGTATCCCATCCCGCCATTGATCTTCATCGCGGTAACATGCTGGATGATCTACTATATGTTCAGGGAGGATCCGAAGATCATTCTATACTCGGTATTGACAATGGTGCCGGGTGCGTTGCTTCACCTGGCGCTGAAAAAAAGGCTTGCCACGGATGGCACGAATGGGCACGAATAAATTCATTCGTGTTTATTCGTGTCATCCGTGGCAATACTTTATTGGACGTTTATTGTAAACGTAATATCCAAATCCGTCTCTCCCACAGTGACACCCGATAGGTTCGTTTTTGTTCCCGGCTGATGTTTCAACACCACACGGAATGTTCCTGAAGCGATAACATCGGTCGTTGTCCATGTGGTCGTTAGACCCAGGTTCAGACCAGCCGCATCCTTAGCATTGGCTCCACCGGTGTAGTTTAAGGCGTCAGCAGCGTTATCAATGTTGCCATCGCCCGCAGGATCGGAGAATGTATTGTTTGTCCAGGCAAAAAAGAACTGGTGCTCCTCACCTTCCTCCTCAACCTCCTCGGTAATGTCGTATCCGGGCTGTCCTGCAGCGACCAATCCGTTGATCAATTCAATGGTCAAAACATAAGTCGTAGACTGATTCAGATTAACGGGACCATCAACAGCGATATCCTGTACGCCTTCGCCGTCGGGGTCTGTCGCCGACACCACTACGGCTGAGCCTCCGCCCACCGGGGTAAATGTCAGGGTCACCTTTGTTATCAATTCCGGCGTATCCTCCTTCTGGGGATCGTCTTTTGAGCAACCGGCCAGCAAGGCCATCAGAAGCACAATCGCACCGCCTCGGATTGATTTCCACACAATGTCAGAACTAGCATTCATGGTTAATTTGTTTTGTTTAGAAAATGTATTTAAGTGAAAAAGAAAAGTTACTTCCGATATCATCGGCATAGTATCGCAACCGGTTGGTATACTCCCGATAGGATCTGTTAAGCAGGTTTTCGGCAGCCAGGCGAACATCGAAGCGGCCTTTGCCCACTGGCCAGGAGGATCCAACCGCAACCCCCACGAGCAAGTAAGCTGGTGGCGCCTCCATAAAGTCAAAGTTCTCCGTGCTTCCACCCAGGGGATCCTGGCCACTGGTAATGGCTTCCTGAAAATCACGGATGGTAATGACGCGCGGAGCCCGGTACTGCTGGGCCACCATATTGATTTTAGGCTCCACGTAGAGCTTGCTTTTGGCAGCCTGGTAGCGCATCGAAACCTCCAGTCTGTTGGCCGGAATAAAAACGAGGTAATCGTCATTCCGGATATCTGTGGCGCTCAAGAGGGAAAGTCGGGTATTCACCGAAAAGCGATCATTCATTGCATAGTCAAGCTCAGCATCAAGACCGGCAAAAAGGGCGTCGGTCTGCGTGTAACGGAAATAGGGAAACGTACCCCGTATGTTGGTGGTCACCCCACGAGGTTGGAGATATATATAATTGAAAATCGTGTTGACGTACATGGTCGCTTCAAACCGCACACGCTCTGTATTATATTGATAGGTGGCCACTGCCTTGAGGGCTTGCTCCAGTTGAAAGGGGACCGCGCTGATGTCCATGACTTCGTTTGTGGAATCGTTCAGGAGCAGTCCATACTCTATGGCAGCCGCGCTCTGGTGGGTACCCAGGCTGTACAATTCAGCCACATGGGGCGGCCGCCAGGCACTGCTGAGATTCAGCTTGATGTTCTGATGCTCACCCAAGGGTCGCGCCACCCCCGCTGAGAAGCTTACATTATGAAAGACAAGATTTGACGTGTACCGTCTGTTCGTGAAATCAAATCCAACAACATCGTAAGTACGAACGTCATACCGGGTGCCCACATCGAGCGTCCAGTCTTTCAGGATGAACTTTCCAACCACAAACGGTCCACCGGAAAATGAAGTGTAGTTCGGTATAAACGGAATGCGCTGTGTCCCCGGAACGTTTCGGTTGTCCTGGTACATGCCATTAACCCCAAAACAAAACAGTTGACCCGAGGCATTGACCGTCTCATATTCCACTTCCAGCGTGTTGGTTCGCAACTCCAGGTCGATGGCCGGCAAGGAGGATAAATCACCGCGACGAATATCAAACTCTTTGCGGAAGTTGGATTGATAACCATATTGAAATCGCCATTCACCGCCAGCGCGCGACCAATGGCTGTTTACTTTGAGCAAATTATGCTTGACTTCCTGCCGGGGAGGGTTGATATCATAACTGAAATCGGTGGTACCAATCGGGGGTTCAGTCTCTGTGGCAACGATCAAATCATCCAGATTGCTAACGGCGGAACCACGAAGGATGCCCAACTCCGTCTGGAAGTGGCTGAAAAATATTTCCGTCCCGAAGTTCTCGCTGTGGTAGCCGGCCGCCGCAGAAAAATCATACTCCTTAACACCCGTGTTGGTCAGCAAATAGTCTGCCGCATGATAGTCGCCGGCACGTTTGGCCGTGCCCTGGACGCGCCAACCCCAGCCTTCCATCTTCTTAATACCACCTTCCAGCATGCCTGATACCGTGCCCGACCGGCCGTTGCTCTGCACAATGGTGTTGATCGAACCACCCAACCCTGGTTCCTCGGGGAGCGGAGCCGGGTTGACAACGATCACGCCTCCGAGTGCATCGGTGCCGTACTTGATGGCCCCTGCATCTTTAACAACGACGATATTCGACGCAATAAATGGATCGATCTCCGGCGCATGCTCCGCACCCCACTGCTGGCCTTCCTGACGTATGCCGTGATTCAGAATCAGCACACGCTGGCTGTGTACGCCATGAATGACTGGCTTGAAGATTCCGGGACCTGACTGGATTGTGTTCACACCCGGAAGCGCCTTGAGCGATTCCCCCAGCGACTTACCTGCTGTCTCGTTCAGCTTCGCTCCATCAAGAACGGAATAGTTGGCCGAGCGCTCCACCTGCTCCAGCTTCTCCTGTACCACGACTTCCTGGAGATTCTTCGATTCCACAACCATCTTGAATTCTGCAGGATCCTTCTGAGGTACTGCAATCCGGAGCACAGCAGTTTCATAGCCAACGTAGTGCACTTCCACAACGTAATCACCCGGGCAGAGGTCGCCGATCACAAACGCGCCCTGGCTGTCGGTCGTCACGCCGCGCGAAAGCGTTGGTATCAACACATCGGCATTCATGAGCGGCCCATTTTTGTCGGCGAAAACGCGACCCTTGATCGTAAGGTCGCATGGCTGCTGGGCCCATGAATGAAAATTCGGGGCGAGGCAAAGGATCAATATGACAGAAATAGAAAATCGCATATAACCGTAACTGAAGGAAGAAGCGCTGCTTCAATAGAAGCAGGCATCGCTGCCCTCAACACGGAGAGCAGGATCAAAACAGTTAAGCGATGGGGGGAGCCCGGCCCTGAGACGAGCTGGCTAACGGAAGGCGAACATCAGCCGGGAATGACTCAACGAATGCAGGCAAGGTGAATGTAACAGGAGCCAGTTGGAATGCCTCCGTGTACATCACCGGCGTTCCATCCATGGAACACGCCTGGCAAGGTGATGACCCATTGTCGGGCTGGGCCGCAACCGTAATGGCGGTCTCGGGGGCCTGACCATGGTGGGTATGCAAGAAGTTCATCCCCAACTGGCTCAACAGCACGATGAGCACAATCAGGGCCGAAGCCAACCGATACGGAGCCTTCTCTTTCACAGCACAAATATATCCAAAACAGGCCTTGGGGCCTGACCGCTCAAAAAAAACCCATTATCCATTTTTTAGATTAGTCTAAATTATTATTTTTGTAGTTCTAAATAATTAGAACTTGTCTTCCTCAGCGGCCCCGAGACTCTCCGGTAAAAAGAACAGCCACAAAAAGCTGCATCGGACCCTATTGGGGGCATTTCTCTTTTTCACCTTATCTACGACCCTGGCTCAACACGGTACCGTCCGCGGAACTGTCCGGTCTTCCGGAAAGCCTGTTGAGTTCGCCCACATAGCCATTGAAAATACGGCAATGGGCACCACGGCAGATGAGCATGGCCACTTCGTTCTCCCCTCCGTTCCCGAAGGAAAACACAACCTCCTCGCCACATCCGTTGGGTACATCGCCGTCAACCGAAATATTCAGGTCAATGCCGGCAAAGAAACCGTTGTCGACATTGAGATGGCTGAAGACAACGCCCAGCTGAAGGAGATCGTCGTCACCGGCACAATGAAGGAAGTAACCAGGCTCGCCTCTCCCATTCCGGTTGAAGTGTACAGTCCGGCGTTTTTTAAGAAAAACCCTACGCCAAACATCTTCGAATCGCTCTCCATCGTCAATGGCGTGCAGCCGCAGATCAACTGCAACGTATGCAACACCGGCGACATTCACATCAATGGACTTGAAGGCCCTTACACGATGATCCTTATCGACGGCATGCCGATCGTGAGCAGTCTTTCTACTGTCTACGGACTGGCAGGAATACCCAATAGCCTGGTAAAGCGGATGGAGATTATTAAAGGTCCCGCCTCCACCCTTTATGGATCTGAGGCTGTCGGCGGGGTAATCAATATCATTACGCAGGATGCTGCCATGTCGCCGAGACTCCGCGTCGATGGCTTTGCCACCAGCATTGGGGAATACAATACGGATGTCAGCAGCTCTTTTAAGGTTGGCAATTCCCACAGCCTTGTCGGGATCAACTTCTTCGACTATTCCCGCCCTGCCGACATCAACAACGATAATTTTACTGATGTCACACTTCAAAAGCGGGTCTCTGTTTTTAACAAATGGTCTTTCGGTCGTCCGTCGGGAAAGAATGCATCCGTGGCTGCCCGGTTTGTTCACGAGAACCGCTGGGGCGGTGAAATGCAATGGACGGAAGCGGACCGTGGCTCAAGCCAGATTTACGGTGAGACCATTTTGACCGACCGTGCCGAGATCATCGGCAATTACGCCTTCAAAGGAACGGAAGACTGGCAGATCGATTACTCTTACAACTTTCACCGACAGGACTCCTACTACGGTGTCACCAAATACCTCGCCGATCAGCAGGTAGCCTTTGCACAATTGCGCCACGCCCGCAAACTTGGCAAGCATGACCTCCTTTTTGGTCTCCCCTTCCGATACATTTTCTACGACGACAACACCCCTGGGACGGCAGAGGCTAATGGCAACAACATGCCATCGTATACTTACTTGCCCGGGCTCTTTATGCAGGATGAAATAGCGTTGTCGCCCAGGTTCACGGCATTGCTGGGCGGGCGTTATGATCACCACAACATTCACGGAAACATTTTCACAGAACGGGTCAGCCTGAAGTTCTCGCCTGATCAGCAAAACACCCTGCGGCTTACCGCGGGTAGTGGATTCAGGGTAGTCAATATTTTCACCGAAGACCATGCCGCACTTACCGGTTCACGGCAGGTCATCATCAGCGAAGACCTGGACCCTGAGCGGAGCTGGAACGTCAACCTCAACTACACGCGGTTTATCCCGCGCCCCCATGGGTACTTCAACTTTGATGCGAGTCTGTTCTACACTTATTTCACCAACAAGATTGTCGGCGATTTCGATACCAACCCCAATGAAATTGTTTACAGCAATCTCGACGGGTATGCCATTTCCAGAGGATTGACGCTCAACGCCGATGTGGCCTTCTCCGGAGCATTTAAGATGAACGCCGGCATCACGCTCATGGATGTTTATCGCATTGACCATCGCATCAGCGATTCAGAAATCCCTCAATTTCATGCGCCTAAGTTCTCAGGGACCTTTGCCCTCACCTACACGCTCGAGCCGGTCAGGCTGTCATTCGACCTTACGGGCAAGGTGAATGGTCCGATGTACCTTCCGGTTGTACCCAATGACTTCCGTCCGGCTCAATCGCCGTGGTTTGCTTTGGTTAACCTGCAGGTGACTAAGTCTATTGCCAATCGCTGGGAAATTTACGGTGGTGTGAAGAACCTTCTCAACTTCATTCCCTCTAATCCGTTGCTGCATCCTGATGATCCATTCGACCGGCCAGGCGGGCCATATTTTGACACCGCCGGAAGTCCGAGGCCCGATACAAATCCTTATGGATACACGTTTGATACAACGTACAATTATGCTCCGATGCAGGGCGCGAGAGGGTTTCTTGGGGTGCGGTATACGTTGCCTTAGTACTCCCCTTTTACATTTTATATTGGTCATTTTACATTTTGAGGTTTGAGCCAGGCAGGATAATGTAAAATGTAAAATATTGAATGTAGAATGTAAATTTGGGCGTAATTTGGCTGTCATAATCTACGAACTATGTCACTCTCCAACCTCAAGCCCCGCACCACAGCATTAATTGTCTTGATTGCCCTGGCAGCGTCATATCGGCTGGCACAGTCCAGTCCCGTGTTCAGCATCCTGAGCAACCTCACCCCATTCGGGGCCATCGCCCTTTTTGGCGGGTGCTACTTTGCGGACCGGTGGAAGGCCGTCCTGGTACCCGTATTGGCACTTTGGATCAGCGATATCTTCCTGAATCGCTTCTATTATTATGACCATTGGGTTTTCTTCTACAGCGGTCAACTTTGGGTGTATGGCACCTTTGCCGCGACGGTTGGATTGGGCATGTTAATTGGCAGACCATCGGTACTACGAGTGGCCGGCTTCGGTATTGGGGCGGCGCTGCTACACTGGCTGGTCACCGATTTCGGCGTGTGGATTGGCGGAAGCACGGACATCACGACCGGGCTTCCCTTCACCAAGGACTGGAATGGTTTTGTCAAGTGCCTGACCCTGGCGCTCCCCTTCCTGCGCAACATGATCATCGGCAACCTGGTCTTCTGCGGTGTGCTCTTCGGAGCTTTCGAGTACGCGCAGCGGAGATATCCTGTGCTGAGTAAGTAGAGGTCAGGGATCAGGGGTTAGGGGTCAGAGGTCAGGAATCAAGGAGGCCCATACAGCCACATTTTAAAATCTTCAAATTCTCAAATTTTCAAATTATTACTCCTCCCATCCCCCGAACTCCTCCCTCGTCTTCTCTCGATACGCTTTCAGGATGCGTTGATACAACCCTTCTTCCTTCGTATACCCGGAAATCTTAATCACTTCCTTGCTCGCGGTCTTGTTGGTAACCGGAGGGGTCATGCAGCTTACCTGCATGCCGGCCTTTTGCATGCCGTGGATCTCGTTTGTCAGATAATTGGTATTGTCGTCGCTGCCAATGATCTCAAACGTCTTCTTCGCATCGTCGCGGATGATGAGCCAGGATTTGGAGTACATAGCTATTGGCAACGAAGGTACAAAGAACAGGCCTAAGTCCCTTCAGACCTTCAGCTCATCCAACCTTCATGGTGTCCTGATAGAAGGTGACCTCTCCGGTCGAAACATCATATGAGCCTCCGACAATTCCGATCTGACCGGCGGCGATCATATCGCTCAGAATTTTACTGCGCTCCATGATTCCTTTTATCGTTCTCTTCACATTGATGGTCGCTACATTTTCTACAAATACCGGGTTGCCCGAATTGCGGTTTTGAATGGTTGACTTCTCTTCTTCCACGGCAGGTCGGATTTTACTCAGGAGTGACGTCAAGTTGCCCATTTCAACATTGTCGCAGGCTCCCTTGATGGCTCCGCACTTGGTGTGACCCAGGACAACGATGATTTTCGCCCCTGCGACCTTGCAGCCAAATTCCATGCTGCCCAAAATGTCTTCATTGAGGATATTCCCCGCAATCCGGACACTGAAGATATCGCCCAGGCCCTGGTCAAAGGTGATCTCGGCTGAGGTTCGGCTATCAATGCAGCTGAGGATTACGGCAAAAGGGTGTTGACCGTCGGATGTTTCGTTGGCTTGTTGCAGCAGGTTTCTGTTGATCTTCAAATTATTAACAAATCGCTTGTTCCCCTCCTGAAGCAATTCCAATGCTTTGGAGGGAGTAATGGCTGCCTGCAGTTCTTTTGTTAGTGTTTTCATTTTTTGAGGTTTATAGGTTACTCCATTTTTTACATTGCATAAAAAGTCTTGGACTCCGGTTGGGGAACAGGCGATTCCCGGAGCAATTGTCTGATATTGGTTTCTATCGTCCTGGCTATCGTAGTCACCGCCGTATCCGTCGGCCTGTTCTCAAAGGGATCCTGCATGTGTGTCGCCGATTTTTCAAGCAGAAAGAAGGCGGCTGATATCAGGAGCAAGAGCGGTATCTCAAAATATCCGGCGACATCTTGCAGTGAGATGGAAAGCGTAACAACAAACAAGTAGATGATCGAATGCAGAAACAGTCGATAGGTGACCGGAAAGACGGTTCCTTTGATTCGCTCGGCTTTGCCCTGTGCATCGCATAGCCGAACCAAGGTGTTATCCAACTGAATCTGAGAGAAGGTATCCAATTGGCTCTTAGTTTTCAGGTCTTTGATGTCCATCCCATGCAGTTGGAGCATGGCCAGTGGCTGATTGTTATGCTTCCTGATGGCGGCAATGTCTTCCGGGGTTAAATACTGTTCGAGGTTTTCTATTGGATCGAGCCTTCTCAGGGATTGACCGAGCGAATAACACCACGCTATCTGACGGTAGGCCAGCTTCCGAATGTGATCATCATTCCCGGCAGCGATCAGGGTCTGCAACTGTATTACAAAACTTCTGGAGTCATTGACAATACTCCCCCACACCTTACGGGCTTCCCACCACCGGTCGTATGACTGGCTCAGTTTGAATGACAGCAGAATGGAAATGGCTGTACCGATAAATGCCGGGATGGTCAGCGGCATTTCCGGCAGCCATTGCTGGTATTTTTCTGTTATTAACAGAACTGCAATTGACACCAACAGAACATAAACAAGATCGTACTTGACCTTGTTGAAGATGTATTTAACCGGAATACGCTTGTTCAGCAGCATGGCTCTCTCTTTTAAGACTTCCGTCCGCAAAGATAGTAAACATACTCAATACGATAGTATTCCTATCATATTTTTGTGCATTTTACTTGCTCCAACTATAAATCGCCAAAAAACGGTCAAATCAGGCCAAAATGGAGATAAATAGACGTCCGGAAGGAACCTGAGCGCTCTGGGTCACTCTCAAATCCTGGCTAGTAATCACAAGGTGGCCTATCCTCCTGATGGCATTTCACTTGGATTGGAAGGTGGAGTGAAAATATTTGAAGACAGTCTCTCCAAAATGTTCACGGATTCCTTTTACGTGCCCGCCATTAAAGACGATGAATTTGTGTTCAATATTTTGTTTGCTCAAAGACGCACTAAATGTCCTGGATTCATTTATGAGCGGGTCATCACCTCCGACAGAAATCATGATTTTCAATTTGCGAAATGAATCACTCATCTCTTCCACGCGGGTGTTGGGTGCATAATTCATCCACTTCTGCCATATCACCTCATTGCGAACTATCTCACCATTTTCATATTGCACCGGTAAATCTGCAAAAAGTGGCGGCGAATGGCGATTAAAAGAAAATGCAACTGCCTTCGACCAGAACAGGCGGGCGAGGATATGTCCTTGAGTTGCATTTTCCTTATCCATTCTTAAAGCAAATTCGTGCGCAGGTTTTCCAATGGGGTCTGGATTCACCAGATTCGGAGAGCTGACTCCTGCAACGACGGAAAAAATATCCGGCCTGCTCATGGCCACATATATCGCCCCGTATCCGCCCATTGATTGTCCCGCAATTCCTCGTGCTTCTCGGAAAGCGAGGGTACGGTATTTGCTATCCACATATTGCACAAGGTCCTCAGCCGTGAAATCTGTCCAGTTACCACCCGTTTCGGAATTAGTGAGCCAGCTTCCTCCCAGCTTTGTAGAAACATCCGGCATGACCACGATAAACGGGTTGATGATACTATTCCTCACCAGTGAATCCAAAGTACTCGCCACATTCATTCCCTCATAGCCATTTTCCCCTAACCATGATTCAGGCTTGCTGTTAAAGGCGTGCAACAAATACAAGACTGGGAAGCGCTTTTCTTTCTCTTCCTGATATTTCGGCGGCAGATAAACATACATCTTCCGTAAGGATGGCTCATCCAATAGATTTGAAGAAAGAGATGGACTATGGAGCGAATCGCGTACTATTTGTGCGTGCGCTCCTTGAGCAAATAATACGATGGCAAATAAGGTAATCGCAAAGAAGATCATTCTCCGCTTTATCATCCTTTTTGGATTTGATTTATCGAACTGTTTCACGCCTGGTGCGCACAAACGAAGTTAAGTATCAATTTCAAGAGCGAATGCCCGCTATGGGTGATACACGTGGGTGACGTGGTCATCACAGCTTCAATTGGGAGGGGTTTCTCCTTGTATCAAATAGAGTCGCAATGGTTATCACGTCTCCTGCTACTTGGTAATAAATTATTGTCTGCTGCAGTCCAGATTAGCTTAACCATCTGTTTAACTTGGCCTTAGCTTGTTCTTCAGTGTTCACCTTTCCGGCCTGGACCTCTTTCCTTCCTTTTTCAATCTTTTCAATGACGATCAGTCTTTCAACAATCTCGTCTATCGTAACTTCATCTGGCAACTTTGATATTGACTCAATAACCGCTGATTTCTTCATTTCAATCTGATTTTGGATTCAATTTAATGAAATGGGGAGTATTAGTAGAGGTGCGGCGGGGCTTTTTTCATTACTACTTTGGCCACCTTAACTACGCTGAGCACACTCTTTGACTGGCTTAGGATGTGGGCTGAAAGTGTGGCCAGACAATGTGTGTGCGAGTTTAGTTAATTAAAATTTATAACTATAACCAGCTCTAATAACTTGTGTTTCAAAGTAGTCTTCGCTTGTATAACTGAAATCTGTTCCCTGTATTTTCTTTTTGATTACAAGCGTATTGAATAGGTCGGTTGCGTTAAGAAATAACTCACCTTTTCCTTTTTGTACAAGTTTTTTAATTCCTATGTCCACCGAGAACCGTGGCGCAATTTCGCCCTGAGGAATTATGTCTTTGGCCAAGTACGCCAAGGTCATTTGAGCTTCAAGTCCATTCTTGAATCGAATTTTATTATTCCATTTAATATTTCCTGAGACTACTTTTTGAAGTTCTGCTGTGAACGTATGGGGTTCAGGGTATTTGTTTTCGACTGAAAAGGCATTTATTTGATTACGGTATACGTTACTGGTAAGATTAAATGAATACCATTTGAAAATATCTTGATTGTAGGTCAACTCAATCCCGGTATTGTAACTTTTACCAGCATTCTGAGTTGTTGCATAGATCAGATTGCTTCCCGGAACGGTGCTTGCTATTCGTGTGATGGTGCCTTCTGCAAACCGATGGTAGGCTGCAAAGTAGATGTATCCATTGTCCCAACTTGTTTTGTATCCTAACTCAACTGAATTGGTGAATTGAGGACGGAGTGCGGGGTTGCCTACTTTGATGATTTCAGCATCATCATACTTTGGAAAAATTCGAATATCCACTTCATCAGGACGGTCAACTCTTCGGTTAAAAAATACGGATAACCTGTTTCGATCGTTTATTTTATAAGTCAATCTGGCATTAGGGAATGGTTGAAAGTAATTGTATCCGTCACTTTGATATGTGTTGTGGTTTGGATCAACATCATATTCTAAATTCACATATTCTAATCTCAACCCTATTTCAGCTTCCAGTTTTTTAACTTCGTATATATAGTTGCCATAAAGTGCAGGAATGATTTCTTTGTAGGTAGCTTTTCCATCTGCTCCCGTATCCAACACAGAATTTTCAGCAGATGGATTAAACTGCATATCCGTTGGAATTGTCCTTCTCCTGAACTTAAAGCCCGTTTCTAGCAGGCCGTGTTTCAATGGTTTGGTATAATCCAGCGTGAAATCAAATACTTTTTGATCAGCAATTAAAAAGAATGACTCTTCAGTTGTAAATGTGGGAGTTGTGTTGGTAAAGAAATATTTCTCGTCTTCTCTGTCAAAAGTATAATTAAGACCCACATTGAGTTTATGACCAGGTTGTGGAAATTTATGTTCATAAGCTACAGAAGCCATGGCAGCGGTAAGTACTTCATCTTCTAAGAACTGCCACAGTCTGAGGCTCTCACCTGTGTTTCCGTCAAAGAAAGGTTGGTCCCCATAATCCTTGATGGATTCCTGACTGAAAAGTCCTGAAACAGCTAACGTATTGACGTCATTTATAAACCAGTCTACCCCTGCATTGGCGTTGAAAACGTTCGTATTTCTGTTTCGCTTCAATTGTTGATTAATAACAGTGCCATCTTCATATGTTCTCGTTACAAATTCATTTTTATTCAGTGTCTCGGTATACAGATTGTCCGCCTGAAGGAAGAAATTGGTCTTCTTTTTTCTGTAGTTGAGAGAGACTGATGGATTGATTTTAGGAGTTGCCTGATATTGGGGACGAATACCCGGAAGATTTTCTTTCCGCACCCACAATGCTCCTAACCCTGCTGCTAACCCCACTTTTCCGTTTAATCCATATTGATCCTCCTTTTTTAGGATAATATTGATAATACCTGCATTTCCATTTGCATCATACTTTGATGATGGGTTATTGATGATCTCAATTCGATCAATCGCTGATGCTGGTAGGTTGTCTAATCCGCCCTGATTTCCAAATCCGGTTAACGCTGTCTGTTTTCCGTCAATCAGTACAACTACTTTTTCATTTCCACGGATGAGAAGTTTTCCATTGTCAATTGTAACACCCGGCAGATTTTGCATCGCTTGAAGTACGGAGCCGCCTTGTTGACTAATATTGTCAGATACTGTATACGTTTGCTTATTTAATTCTTGACTCACGGCTTCTATCTCACCAGTAACCACTACTTCTGCCAATACTTTTGAGTCCTCCACCAATTCAATAGTAGCCAGATCTAAAAAATCGGTCAGATTACCCACATACAATGATTGTCTTTTAGTGGTATATCCAACGAAACTTAACTCTAAAAAGTAGTTTCCGGGCAAAACACTTGGAATTGAAAACCTTCCATTGTCAGCACTAACTGTTCCTGAAACAAATGTTGAGTCTTTTTCTGCAAAGAGTACCACATTGACGTATCCTACAGGCTCTTGACTTGACTTGTCCTTTACCAGTCCTGAAATAGTAACATTCTTCGATTGCGCTAGACATATAGCGGATGTCAATGGAAATAGAATAAATAAATACTTCATTTTTCCAAGTTCTCAGTTCCCAATTTTCCGAAATATAATTATCAACGCCTTGATAGTCTTTATTGTTTGATAAGCGGGCAGTGGTTTGGCTCTTGCCATAGCTTGGGTGTCGCGGAGGCTTGCGCGCCTGCCTGCCGGTAGGCAGGGCTATGGCATGTGCCAAATGCGCGGGGTAATCGGAGGACGATCTTCTTAAAAAAGCGAAGGGTCGGCTGTATTATTTTTTCACCTGTCCCGTGTTTTAATTTTTCAAAGTTCAAGTTGTCACCGAGCAGTTAGCTTGTCCACGTGGGAAATCTCTGTTAGTAAGTTGTCAGCCGTTTTGTTTGAAAACTAATTTGTCCCGACCCTATGGCTGGCAACGATCAGTGTATGCGTCCGTAGCTGGGCTTAGGAGGACTTGCTAACCCCGACTCGTCGGGGGGCAAGGACCAGGACGAACGTACACGCAACCTCGCGGTGAAACGAAGATAGCATTTTGATTTAACACTACTCCTCAGCTATGGCGCATTCACGGTGTTGTGGCTCGCTGCATTTACTGCACATGGTTCGTCAGCCACCGCTTGATTTGATCAAATTTCAGCTCCCCTTTTGCGGCCTTCAGAACGAAGTCAAACCTTTCATTCTGATCTGCGTGAAGAGTTATATTCGCTTCCATGAGAGTCAATCTCATCAACACGTAGGCTGTTCGTTTGTTCCCGTCAATGAATGGGTGATTCGAAATCAGGCTTTCAAAAATGGCAGCTGCCTTGTCGATCGGTTTTGGGTAGAGTTCCTTTTGATCAAAGGTTTGATAAGGTCGACTTATAGCAGATTCCAAGGCCCCTCTGTCTCTAATCCCTTTTGTACCTCCAAATCTATCAATAAGAATTTCGTGGATGCCTTCAACTTCCTCCAGGCTGATCATTTAGCAAGTCTTTCCAGAAGTTCCTTATCTTCCACGAGAATGTCCCGTAGGTTCCTGCCTAATTTTACCTTTCCGGCAGATTTTCCCCGGATTTCCTTCAGATAGTCCAAGATCTCTTGAAGTACATTTTCCGGAATACCATCCAGGGTCTTTTGAATTTCGGATCTGATTTCCTTGGCTGTCATACTGGTGCAATTTACTAAAAATCGACATCGCTTCGATGTATGCAATGAGCTGCGTAATTGCCTATATATTTCCTTATGTCAGCACTTCCTGGGCAGTCTATTCCTTCCTTTCAACTGCAATTTCGCAAACCGCCCCTGCGATGACACCTCGAATATAAATCAGCTTACTTACTCACCAGCACAGCATCTTCAAGGATAAAATTTCCGTGCTCAATATCGGCTTCATTGAGTTTCAACTTCCCCTTCACCCGCAGAAACTGGTCCATCTCGAACTTGCCCTGCTTGTCCCTGAACTTCACCTCAGATATCGACTCCGGACCGGCGGCGCCACAAAAGAAACACTGGCTGTAAGGGTACTTGGATAAAATGATGTAGGCGTTGCCCTCGATGTCGATGGGCATGTAGTAACCTTCCAGGCTCACCTCCTTGCCTACCTGGCTCTTCAGCTCGGGGGCAAAGACAGGGTAGAGGAAATACTCCGCGGACTTTTCGTTGTACCTGGCTTCAAACTTGGTCTTGGCGAAGAGCGCCCAGCCTTCGGGTTGGGCTGAGGCGGTGAATACAAGCGCGAAGATGAATAGAAAGGAGAATAAATATTTCATGGCGTGATTTGAGAACAAAGTAACATGCCGAATCTCAACATTTCAAACTATTTTCAGTTCAGCTCACTGATTTTCGATAGCAGGCGGGGAGGAATGCAGGAAATGAACCGCAGAGACGCGGAGGCGCGGAGGAATGCAGATTTACACCGCAGAGGCGCAGAGGAATGCATGTTGTAACCGCAGAGGGCCGGGTAGGATGAATCTCTGCGCCTCCGCGTCTCTGCGGTAAAATCATTGTGGATCAACTACCCGCCAACACCTTGTGAATGTCCGTCCGGTAAGCCTGTAGCGCCGGCAACAGCGAGCAGATCACGCCAAGGAAAATACTCCCCGCAAACAACCCCGCTTCTTCCCAATACCACGCCCAAGCTTCAGTACCGGAAGTTGTGCTTTGCTGCACAACCATCGAAAATACTAACAATGACAAATGCCCCAGGATGAGGCCGGAGACCGTCCCTAGCGCCGTGAGCGTTGTCCCCTCCATTACCACCGACACAAACAATTTCGTCCGGGTGGCGCCCATGGAGCGCATGATGGCCAGATCGTAACGGCGCTCCTTCATGGAGTTGTAAAGCACGATAAAAATGCTCAGCCCCGAAATGAGAATCAGCACGAAGGCAATGCCTCGCAGCACATCAGCGCCAACACCCAGAATGGAAAACAACCGCGCTGTCTCAAATGCAGGCGAGGCGGCCTGCAGGTTACTGCGACTATTGATGTATCGCGGCAACTGGATCACCGCCAATGGATTTCTGTACTGGATCAGGAGTGAGGTCACTTCCCGGGTAGAGTCGCCTGCCTCATGACCCGGCACCAGTACAGAAGGATTTTGCGGAGCTGTGCCGGATGCTTCAAGATCATGCGCCAGCCAGATACTTTCTACATTGGTCAGAATCAGGTTATCGAGAACGGTGTTACTGCGCCTCAGAATACCCGATACCCTGTAATGATGCTCCTCATGCTCGTGGCCGTTGGTTGTCAACCCATGGGCGCTGAGAAACTCAGCTCCAACATTCAACTTAAGTTGCCCGGCAACGTTTGCTCCTATGGTTACTTCAAGATCCTTTGACCACCAGGCACCGTTTGAAAGCTCTGCCTGATAAAGATCGGCATACGCCCGATTCGTTCCTACAATCCGAAATCCATTATAACTGTCACCCAGCGCCATGGGGATCGCGCTCTTCACAAGGCGGTGCTTCACAATCTGCTCAGCCTCTGAGAGCTTAATGTTCCCCGTTGGGAAATCAACATGAAACACACTGCACAATATCAATTGCAGCGGACTTCCCTTCGCTCCCACCACCAAATCAACCCCCTTCGCATTGGAGGCAATCTTCTCTTGGAGTTGGTTCGAGAACAATACCAGTACCGTAATGAGCGCCACGCCCAGAGACAGTAACAACACGTTCAGCACCGTCGTTAATGGACGGCCTTTTAGATAACTCCAAACCAGTGCGTTTAAGTTCATTTCAGGGAGTGTAGTTTAGTCCGGCACACCATCCAGTTTCCAGCATCCAGTTTCCAGCATCCAGCATCCAGCATCCAGTTCCCAGCATCCAGTTCCCAGCATCCAGTTCCCAGCATCCAGTTCCCAGCATCCAGCATCATCCGTTGCAGTCCTCACAATTGTATCGTCAACGGCATGACTGCCTTCAGTCGTTGGTCATGCGTCGCCACAACGAGTGTTGCACCATGACTGGAACAGGCGTCCATCAGCAACGTAATGACTTTATCGCAGTTCCTGTCATCCAGCGCCGATGTTGGTTCATCTGCCAGGATGACGGTCGGTTTGTTGATCAAAGCCCTGGCAATGGACACGCGTTGGGCCTGGCCGTGGCTTAGGTCCTGGATGCGGGCATGACGCTTTCCTTCGAGACCAAGGTCGCGGAGCAAAGCATCAACCTCCTGCCTGACTTGTTTGAGGCCAGCAAAGAATGGCGCCGAGAGAATATTATTCTCCACGGTCAGCGACTGCATGAGGTGATTCTTTTGGAACACAAATCCGAAATGCCTCCCGCGATACTGATCGAGGCCATGCTCGGTGAGTGAATTCAAGTCGACACCATCCACTTCAATTCGTCCCTCCTGCCCTCTCAGCAATCCTCCCATCAGATGAATCAGGGTGGTCTTGCCACTGCCCGAGTCACCAAGTAGTAAGCCGTGTTTTCCTTTTGGAATGTGAAACTCCGGGAAGGCCATCCGGACACTGCCAGGATACTGGTACGACGATTGAATGACCTTGATCATGGCGGTGGAAACAATTGAGCCACTTCCTCGAAAGGAAGTGACTCAACGGCTGCCATAGATTAGTTCTGCTTGAGTGGTTCGTAGGCTTTAAAAGGCGAGAGATCGACCTTTTCCATCATGGCTTTGTACTCAGCCCAGGTGGTGGAGTAAAAAGCATTCACGCGTTTCACAATCTCTCCGATCTTCTCCTCGGCATGCTTCACCACACGACGGTCAGTGTCGCTGATGGCCTCACGGGACCGTGAAACATACTGGTTGGCCGTCTGTACGTAGGAGTATCGGCTGGGCCGCTGACTCATCGTGATGCCCTGACGTTTGTCTTCCGGACCGAGAATGTAATCAAACACCGCGCTCACGGAATCCTTCATCGCCTTGGTCTTGTCGGCGGCAGGCTTGAGATCGCTGCGGTTTGCATCCTTGATACGCTTTTCAAAGCTTTCCAGCAACTCTTTGCTCTCACGCAAACGATCGGTGGCCTGCGTTGTGGTTTTCGTGTATCCCTGCAATTGCTTCGCCAACTGGTATCGTGCTTCGAGTACAGCAACAGGACCATCCATGCGCGGATCAGCCTTAACCGTAACCATGGTGGAGTCCTTCTGACCACCGTATGACAATCGCAGTTTGTAGGTGCCGGGTGTAACGGTCGTTCCACCAAATCCTCCGAAGCCTCGGCCCATGCCCGGGTTCCGCTCACGGGCAGGCTGGCGCTCGTTCTGCTCGTTGAGGTTCCATGTCATCCTGTTGATGCCCATATCTTCCGGCGCTTTCTGACGCAATGTATTAATCAACTTTCCGCTGGCATTAAACACCTCCAGCTTGACAGAGTCATACTTGACGCCGGAGCGACCCGATTCTGGCTTCACAGCCGGTGTCGGCGATTCCGCTACTTTCTTGCCGGCCTTCGGATCAACTTTTTCCGGTTCCTTTTTGGGCTCTCCCGGTTTGCTGATGGAGTAGGTGATGCGTGCTCCGTTGGGACGATTCTGTCCGTTGAAAATACCATCCGCATCAAAGCGGGGTCCTGACGGCTGCTGGATGGATGCCAGAAAAGCATCGGGTGCAGGAAATACTTTCACAACCGCTGACATGGCGCCGTCACCATTTTTTGCCAGCGCGCGCAACGGGCGAATATCATCGAGTACCCAGATCGCGCGACCAAACGTTCCGATCACCAGGTCATGCTCACGCGGATGAATGACGAGGTCCATGACAGGCACACCTGCCGGAAAACCATTGGTCCATTTTGTCCAGTTCTTGCCTCCGTCGATGGTGACAAACAAACCGTTCTCTGCTCCGAGAAAAATCAGCTTGCCCTCTTCAGGATCCTGCGCAACCGCCAGGGTGTAGTTGCTCTCACCGATCTGCGATCCGCTTACCAGGCTTGTCCAGGTCTTTCCAAAGTCGGTTGTGCGGAACAGATAAGGCTTGTAGTCAAACTGACGATAATTGTTGACAACAACGAACGCTTCCCCGGCATTTGTTTTCGAAACATGGATTTGGGGAATCCATGCATTCTTCGGCATGCCAGCCATGGCAGCACTTACATTGCTCCAGGTTTTTCCGCCATCCTGCGTGAGCTGGACATTGCCGTCATCAGTTCCGGCCCAAATGACCCCTTCTTTCGCGGGGCTCGGAGCAAGGGCGAGAATGGTACAGTGATTTTCCGCACCGGTAGCGTCCATCGTCATTCCTCCGCTTTCATACTGTTTTTGCTTCTCCGGATTGTTCGTGGTCAGGTCAGGAGAAATAATTTCCCAGGTTGTGCCGCGGTCATTGGACTTGTGCACAAACTGGCTGCCATAGTAGATGGTTCCGCTCTTAAACGGATCCTGAGCGAGTGCCGAATTCCAGTTGAAGCGAAGTTTGAAATTGGCATCAGGGTACGTTGGCTTGATAAACCGGGTGTAACCCGTCTCAAGATCGTACCGACCGAGGTTGCCACCTTGCGACATCGCATAGCCGTAGCGGCTGTTGTCGGGGTCCGGTGACACATCAAATCCATCGCCAAAAAACAATTCCTGCCAGTATGAGTTCCGGATGCCTGCGTTGCGCCAGACGTACGCCGGTCCTACCCATGATCCGTTGTCTTGCAGGCCGCCATAAACGTTGTAGGGCTGATCCATGTCGACGTTGATGTGATAAAACTGTCCTACCGGAATATTTTCCGCAAACGTCCATGTAGCCCCGCGGTCGCGGCTGATGTTCACGCCACCGTCATTACCTTCAATGATCAAAGAAGGATTCTCCGGACTGATCCACCACGCGTGGTGATCCGGGTGAAAATTGACGGGCAACTGCGAGAATGACTTTCCGCCATCATCGCTGACATTTACGCGGGAGAAGATCGTATACAACCTGTTTTCATTCTTTGTATCAACGTAGATCTCATAATAGTAAAATGGGCGGTCGCCGATCTCGTTGGGTTTGTCGTTGATCATCTTCCAGTTTTCGCCGCCGTCATCAGAGCGGTAGAGGCCGTTCTTCTTCGATTCGATCAATGCATAGACAATCTCAGGCTTGCTGCGCGCGATGGCCAAACCCATGCGGCCCAAATCGCCATCGGGAAGGCCATTCTTGCTTGTCAGTTTCTTCCATGACTTGCCGCCATCGTACGTAATATGAAGGCCAGAGCCCGGGCCGCCAGATTTGAACGTCCAGGGCAGACGGCGGTGCTCCCACATATTGGCGATGAGTTTGTTGGGATTTGAGGGGTCCATCACCAACTCACCAACGCCAGTCTTGCTGTCTACTGTCAGCACCAAATTCCAGGTAGCGCCGCCATCGGTGGTCTTGTAAACGCCACGTTCCGGATGGTCACCCCAGGGTGAACCAATGGAACCAACATATATTGTATTCGGGCTGGAAGGATCGATGAGGATGCGGTGGATATGACGTGTTTTCTCCAGTCCCATCTTCTTCCATGTCTTGCCCGCGTCAAGGCTCTTGTAAATACCATCCCCCCCATTGAGACTGTTCCGTGGGTTGCCTTCGCCTGTACCAACCCAAATGACCGAAGGATTATCCTGTTGAATGGCAATGGCTCCGATAGACAAAGTAGACTCCATGTCGAATATGGGTGTCCAGGAAGTACCACCGCTGGTGGACTTCCATACGCCGCCGGATGCAGCGCCGGCGTAAATAATGTCCGGGTTGCTCACCACGGCATCAATCGCGGTAATGCGGCCGCTCATACCGGCAGGCCCGATGCTGCGGGGTTTCATTCCCTTGAACTTCTCCATATCGAGTTTCTGTGCAAAGGCGGATACCGCGATGCAAAGAATGGTTGAGATAATCAGTAATCGTTTCATGGTTGTTGGGTTAAGGATATCAATTGAAGTTTCCGCAATAGTCTGGCTCACTCATGCCGATCGGCTGACCGGGCGGCGATTGCAGCGCCTGCTGAATCTTGAATTCCTGGGGATTGCTCCCGAGCTTGTCGGTTAAGTCGGCGAGATACGCGTAGAAGGCCGACCACTCTTCATTTCCGGCAGGTCGGGTCGAGAGCCAGGACTTTAATGACTTCAGTTTAGCATGAGCAATGGCACGTGTAGGCGGTGCTGCGTCTGTGGATAAAGCAAGTTTGGCCAGATTGCTGAACATAGCGTAGTCGACCGCCATTTGCACAGCGCCTTCATATCCGGTCTTCGGGCTGGCTTTGATTGATGCGAGCAAGAGTCGGTCAATCACGCCCTCCAGAGATGGAAGACGCGCATCACGTGAGTGGTGTTCGAACATCCGGTTGGCGCGGGCCGGATGAAGCACCATCGCGAAGGTCATATCGGCTGCCGTTTCAGCGGCGGCCAGCGGGTCAAAGGTCATCTCCGTGCGAACCTTGACCAGCTCACGATGACGGCTGTACCCCAATGGTCTCGGTGGAATACTGCGCAAAAGATTTTCTGACAACATCAACGTTGATGGTTGGATGGAGCGGATGAGTGCCTCAAGGGCGTTCAATTCCTGTTGTGGAGTCAGCAATTCAGCAACCGGTTGTCCGTCGCCACGGAGGGCGTACCGATAATTGACACCACCGATCATTTTCGAAGCTGCCTCCACCTGGTAGCGGTGGAAGAAATACATGGGAACCAGAACTTCCTCAAGGGTAGCCATTGGCATGCCGGGCTTGATATTGTTCTCGCCGAAGTTGCGCATCACCACAGCGCGAACATCGAGCATCCGGTTGAGTTCAGCAGCGGGGTCTTTGCCGTTATCCCAGAGGTGTGTAAACGGGTGTGCACTTCCTTGTGGACGGGCATCCTGATCGGAAAGAAACGTGAGTCCGGCCTTCAAAGAATTTTGAATGATATCGTTCAGTGCCTGGCCTTCATCTGTGCCGTCAGGAAAATGCTGATAGCCGTAAGCGATGGATACCTTGTCGAACGCGCCGATCTTCAAATCGTAGGCATTGCTTACATCAACTTTACCATCAACGAGGTTGGCAACAGGATGCGGGTAGTCCATTACAGACGCCAGGTCTTCAGCGCTGGATGAGTAAGCGTGCGCGAGGCCCAGGGTGTGGCCCACTTCGTGCGCGGCCAGCTGCCGCAGACGATTCAGGGCGAGCGTCTCCATTTCCTTGGAAGCGGGTTTCCCGGTTTCATAGGGCGCCAATAGTCCTTCCGCAATGAGAAAATCCTGACGGACGCGGAGCGAACCAAGGTTCACGTGGCCTTTGAGGATTTCTCCGGTGCGAGGGTCCATCACCGAGGCACCGTAGGACCAACCGCGCGTCGAGCGATGAACCCAGTTGATCACGTTGTATCGAACGTCCATGGGATCAGCGTCCTCGGGGAGTAGCTCTACACGGAACGCATCTTTGTAACCGGCGGCCTCATAGGCTTGATTCCACCAGCGTGCGCCTTCCATGAGCGCGGATCGGATGGGCTCAGGGGCTCCGGGGTCCATATAATATATGATGGGTTCAACGGGCTCGCTGACGGCGGCACCCGGGTTTTTCTTTTCCAGGCGATGGCGTGTGATGAACCGTTTTTCGATTGGTTCATTGATCGGCGTTGCATAATCATAATAGGTCATACTTCCGTAGCCGGCTCGGGGATCAAACTTGCGCGGCTTGTACTTGTTGTCCGGCAGGCGGACGAACGAGTGATGTCCACGCACCGTCACACTGGATGGTGTCGGCGTGACACTCCTGATGAAGCCGCCTGTGGGCTGTCCGGTAAACGTCAGTGTGACCTCGAACTCAGAGTTGTCAGGAAAATTTCTGGTGCGGGGCAGGTAGAAGGCCGACCGTGACTTGTCGAGCGAATAGTTGCCTTGCTGTGAGCTGCGCAGGGTTCCAATCACATCGTGTGCATCCTGCATGAGAAAGTCTGAGGCATCGGCAAGCACTTTGCCCGCTTCTTCGGCGACCACAGTGAATCCCCACAGCACCGAGGTGGCGAAAGCATCTTCCACTGCCTTTCGTTCCAGCGCATTATCGCTGATCGCCCGGAACCGGAGATTGATTTCGCGCATCAGCACTTTTGGGCCGCGACGTTCAAACCTGACCACTCGTTCGCTTCCCAGCTGGTTGCGGTCGAGGCCTATATCGTTGGAGCCGATGCCTGCGGCCAGCGATTCAACATAAAGGAGGTCAGTATCAAACTTGTCGATGACAATGAAGACCTTATCCTGTTTCTCATCATAGTAGTACTCGATGAATCCAGGATACTTCTTCATGCCGGCTGTCTTGGCTTCGATACCGGTTTGGGCGGGTGCCGCTGGTGGTGGTGGCGGAACATCGCCTTTCTTGTTTTTCTGTGCAAAGGCAAGGGGTGCGATCCCAAGCAGGAGGAGGAGGATAGTTTTCTTCATAGGGTTATTAAAACCCCAAAAGCTAAGGAATCAGGAAGGAGTATTCAATACGGGTTGGGATGAGCGGGTATTAAAAAAAGAAGGTGGCTGCCCTAAATCCACCCATGACCAAGAAGCAGCCACCTGACCTTACCCAAATTTGATCAATCAAAGATACCCTACTGCTATGCGCCGTGAATCACGCTGAGTAAGGGATATTTGAAGAGAAGCAGACAAAGGCTGTTTTGATTGAACCAGTTAACGCGTCTAGTTCCCCGCCCCCGTCCCCTAAAGGGGGAGAACTATTTTTGTTAATTCACGATTCAAATCACCACAACCTTACTTCCCCTTTCTGGGTCAGGGGCCTGGGAGCGCGTCAAGATTGACACACACCTTATCAACTGGATGCCGAATTCAAAATTTCAGTGACCTGATGAAACAGGTTAACGCTAATTGTTCCCCCGCCCCCGGCCCCTGAAGGGGGAACACTATTTTTGTTCATTCACGATTCAAATCACCACAATCTCACTTCCCCTTTAGGGGTCGGGGCGGGGAGGCACTTTGAGTGAACTGGTTACCCTTCGAATGTTGATATTGAGTGCCGGATTTTGGATATCCTCATTGAAGAAAAATGGGCCACTCACCCAATCTCAATTCATTTTCCGGGATTGGAAATATCATGATTTTGATTGAACCGGTTAACGCGACTTGTTCCCTCGCCCCCGGCCCCTGAAGGGGGAGAACTATTTTTGTTCATTCACTATTCAAATCACCACAACCTTTCTTCCCCTTTAGGGGTCAGGGGCCTGGAAGTACGTCAACGTTCCGGCGTTTTCAATTGCCCTCATCAACCGCCTGCTTGTCTGAAGCCTCAGCGCAGGTGTCAACTGCTTGCCAGTTTGAAATCTTATTGACCTGATGAAGGAGGTAAACGCGAAATGTTCCCCCGCCCCAACCCCTAAAGGGGGAGAACTATTGTTGTTGATTCATGTGAGCCTTTATCGCTTCGATTACCTGATCAATGTTGGAAATCACTTCCTCATTGCTGAAGCGAATAACTGTTATCCCATGTACCGATAATGCTTCGGTTCGCATCCTATCATGGAACCTCCTCTCTGCATTTTCATGCACGGAGCCTTCCAATTCAACCGCAAATTTGAAAGCATGGCAATAGAAATCAACAATGTAGTTGAGAATCGGGTGCTGTCGCCGGAACTTACTTCCCATTTGATTCTTTGATAGTCTCCCCCACAGAAGTTTTTCAGCTAGTGTCGCCGTTTCCCTAAGAGATTGAGCCCGCTCAAACATCAGCCCCGAAGTACCTAAATGCATCCGTTCCTTTTTCATTCTCAAGGTTGACTACGTCCATTTAGTCAAACAAGTAAACACGGAATCAATAAGGAAAGAAATACTTCACAATATCATGTTTTCAATTCAACACAATCTCACTTCCCCTTTAGGGGTCAGGGGCCTAGGAGCGCGTCAACGTTGACGCACACCTTATTAATTGGCTGTCGAATTCAAAATTTCAGTGACATGATGAAAAAGGTTAACGCGATTTATTCCCCCGCACGGCCCCTGAAGGGGGAGAACTATCTTTGTTAATTCACGATTCAAATCACCACAATCTCACTTCCCCTTTAGGGGCCAGGGGCCTGGGAGGCACTGAGATGAAGCACGTCAACATTGCCGTGCACCTTTTCAACTGGCTGCCGAATTCAAAATTTCAGTGACCTGATGAAACAGATTAACGCTAATTGTTCCCCCGCCCCCGGCCCCTAAAGGGGGAGAACTATTTTTGTTAATTCACGATTCAAATCAACACAATCTCACTTCCCCTTTAGGGGTCAGGGGCGGGGAGGCACTTTGAGTGAACTGGTTACCCTCCGAATGTTGATATTGGGTGCCGGATTTTGGATATCCTCATTGAAGAAAAATGGGCCACTCACCCAATCTCAAATTCATTTTCCGGGATTGGAAATATCATAATTTGATTGAACCGGTTAACGCGACTAGTTCCCTCGCCCCCGTCCCCTAAAGGGGGAGAACTATTTTTGTTGATTCACGATTCAAATAACCACAACCTCACTTCCCCTTTAGGGGTCAGGGGCGGGGAGCGCGTCAACGTTGACGCACACCTTATCAACTGGCTGCCGAATTCAAAATTTCAGTGACCTGATGAAACAGGTTAGCGCTAATTGTTCCCCCGCCCCCGGCCCCTGAAGGGGGAACACTATTTTTGTTCATTCACTATTCAATTCACCACAATCTCACTTCCCCTTTAGGGGTCAGGGGCGGGGAGGCATTTTGAGTGAACTGGTTACCCTTCGAATGTTGATATTGAGTGCCGGATTTTGGATATCCTCATTGAAGAAAAATGGGCCACTCACCCAATCTCAAATTCATTTTCCGGGATTGGAAAATATCATGATTTTGATTGAACCAGTTAACGCGACTAGTTCCCCCGCCCCCGTCCCCTAAAGGGGGAGAACTATTTTTGTTAATTCACGATTCAAATCACCACAAACTTACTTCCCCTTTAGGGGCCAGGGGCTTGGGAGCCCGTCAACACTGCCACGGACTTTTGTCAACTGCCCATTTGTCAATTGTCAACTTATTTCTGTCGCCCTTTCTCACCTGAGCGCCGAGGCTACAGCGCAGGTGGGTCAACTATTATATCAGCTTATCATGCGCCGCCCTGGCCAACGCCTCCGACTTGCTATTCACCTGTAACTTGGAATAGATATTCTTAATGTGCGTCTTTGACGTCTCTTTGGAAATAAAGAGCTGCTCGGAAATTTGTGTGTAGGTCTTCCCTTCTGAAATGAGGGAGAGAATTTCCGTTTCGCGTTTGGTCAGCGGCGAGTTCGGGTTGATGTGAAAATTGTCGATGACCATGCGGGCAATTTTGCTGCTCATCGGTGCGCCACCGCGGGAAATCTCCTCCAATGCCGACAATAACTCGAGGTGATTGGAACTCTTCGTTATGTAGCCCGTAGCCCCGGCCTTCAGCGCTTCAAATACCTGCTCGTTGTCTTCGTAGACCGTGACCATGATGATTTCCGATGACGGACTCTTGTCCTTGATCACTCGACTGCACTGGATACCACTCATGCCCGGCAACTCAATATCCATCAGTACATAGTCGGGCTTGTCGTGATGCAGGTGCTTGATGGCCTCCTCGCCCGTGCCGTAAGCGTTGACTACCGCGAACTTTTCGGAACTGTTGACGATCTGGACAAAACTGTTGCGGATCTCGGCGTCATCCTCAACGATGAGGACGCGTTTTTTGGAAAGCGGTGTCATACGTATTTTTTTTGGTTATAGTGAAAAACAATTCTACCCGTGTACCCGGACCCTCCGGTTTCTTTTCAATCTTCAAAACAGCGCTGATCTTCTCAGCTCTCGAGCGAATATTCCTGATTCCGTTAGAGGAATCCACACGCCCGGGGTCCAGGCCAACGCCATCGTCGTCGAGGACCATCTCGTAACCGCCTCTTGCGCTGCGGAGGTAAAAGGACACATTGCTGGCGGCAGCGTGTTTGAACGTGTTGGTCATTGCCTCCTTGAAGATCAAGTTAGCTTCACGGCTAAACCCGTACGGAAGTTTCACTTTTTCAGAAGTTTCATTAAAAGCTCGGAAATCAATGCCCTTTTCCTCAAATAGTTTTTCTCCAAAATCGCGGATGTGCAGGAACAATTTAGACAAATCGTCATTCACCGGGTCGATGGCCCAGATAAAATCCCTCGTCCCGTTGTATAGGTATTTGGCCGACTCCTCCACTTTGCGGTAAAGATCCTGGCCCCCACCCTGCCCGTTCATGCGCATAAGGCTCACATAATTGATGATTCGAGTGAGCTGGTTGCCCATTTCGTCGTGAAAGTCACGGGCAATTTCCTTCCTCAGCGTCTCCTGCTCCCGTTGCCGGATATGCTCCCATTCAATCGCGCGCGAAACGTTCTGGCGCATCCGAATGAGGATGTATAACACCAGTGACCCCAGCATCAATCCACCTGCCAGCAAGTAGAAAGTCCCGGTCATATAAAACGGTGCCTCCACAGAAAAGGCATATTCAATCGCAGGCTCATCCCAGCTTCCATTCTGGTTGGTTGCACGAACGCGAAACACGTACTCACCCGTTGGCAGGTTGCTGTAGGTAACATATCCGTTGGCAGAAGGCTGCGACCACGTCTTGTCAAACGATTCGAGGTAGTACCGATATCGCACAGCGTGAGCGTATCGCTTGTCGACACGGTTAAACCGGAAAGTGATGTGGTTCTTGTCATACGGAAGAGTGAGCGATGACGGGATTTTGAAGAATCCGGTACCGGTCTCGCTGTAAGGCTCAATGGGTGTTTCTCCAAAAAATATTTCAACCCGTGTCAGATGCACGGGGTATGTAGTCAACGACGGGCGTTGTTGCTCATTGTAAGCATACATACCATCGATGAGTCCAAAATATTTCTCTTTTTCAGTTATCAAATACGCATTTTGATTGGTTTCAATACCCGTGAGCCCATTGTTGAATCCAAAATCCCGGGTCTCCGTAATGTCCAGGCGGTCGTTTAGCTTCAGCCGGGTAATGCCCTTTTCGGTACCAATCCATATCCTGTCGCTCTCGTCTACGCTGACAAAGAATATAAAGCCGGAGGGCAATCCCTCACGCGGGCCGATAAAGGTCTTTGAAGCCCGGCGAGGATCAATAATGGCAACACCAGCGCCACCGGAGCCCGCCAGCAACAATGTATCGCGGTACGCGGCCATCGAGATGATGGTGGTGTTTTCAAACTGCGGCACGGGAATCTCCGTAAACTCACCCGACTCATTCACCTGGTACAAGCCGCCTTCGGTTCCAACATACAAAGCACTCAGACCGGGCAGATACCGCAGCGAAGCAATATTCTTCACACCTGGCGAAGGCAGCGACTGGAATGTATTCCCATCATACCTGTTCAATCCCCCGCCGGTTGTACCAATCCATAATTGGCGATGGTCAAATTCCAGCGATGTTATGTAGGCACTGGAAAGGCCATGCTCACGGTTGAACCAGACAAAACGATTTTCAGCCGGCAGGTAACGGCCTAACCCGGAATATGACCCCACCCAAACATCGCCGGCCGGACTTGTTCGAATGGCACGAACGCCGTCGTCGTCGCCGTTAGGCAATGGGTACGGGTACGATTTGCCATCCCGGATCCGCATCAAGCCTTCCCCGCCAAGCCAGAGGTTCTGACCGCGATCTTTTTCAATGGCCATGATCCGCCGCATCCGCCGCTCCACATTGGTAAAGTCCTTCGCGTAGTATCGGTATAGACCATTGCCGGCGCTGCCAAACCAGGCATTGCCTTCCTTGTCAAGCATCACCTGAATAATGGGGACATCCGTCAAAACCGTATCTGTTTCAACACGGTCACCGACTAGTCGCTCCCGGAAAAGCGTTCGCTCGTTGCGCGTCCAGTAGGTGGAGGTCGCGCTGTCGTAGCCAATAACATAACGGCTGATCATCTTTTTCCGCTGACTGAAAGTACCCCGCTCGAGGTCAAGTGAAAACATACCCTTATCCGTCTCCAGCCAAACTTCACTGCCGTGGTTGTACATGCTGTAAGCGGTGTTAAAAAAGGGCACGTGGGAAATCTTCCGGTAGCCTTGTGGGTCGGGAATGATGAACGAGCTGTCGTTCAGGTAAAAAGATGGTACGTTGCGCGTCGATACGTGCGTAAAGAAAATTGTTTTTCCAGGCGCAATCCTGTCGGCCCAGGAGTAGACCGAGTCGCGGTGAATCCTTCCAATGAGCCCCTGGTTGGAGACAATAAACAATGTGTCACCAAACTGAACCATACGACGGATACGTTTCATGCCTTCTGGTGATGACGCCGGCTGGTACTTGCGGAAGGTAAGTCCGTCGAAGCGGGTGATTCCTTGAGGGTGGATGATCCAGATAACACTACGCGAGTCGATAAAAATGGAGGTAACGATGTTGCTGAGCAACCCATCGAATGTAGTGTACACTTTAAACTCCCGGCCATCAAACCGCGCCAGCCCGCCGCCTGAGGTCCCTATCCACAGGTAGCCGAACTGGTCTTCAACCATGGAATTGACTTGCGACTGGGGAAGGCCGTCAACGGCCGTATATTGACGAAGGGCATGGTGCTGCGCCCAAGCGCACGTTGCGAGGAACACCCCGAAAAGCAGAATTAATATGACCCGTTGCATGACCGAATTCAATATTCCGGATATTACTGGAGGATCCGCTACCCAAGATAACGCGATTCCCTGTCTTGAGGTTCGAAAACCCACATTTCGTGTCTTATTGACTATGCCATGCATTACAGCCATCAGATCCTCCATCCATGAGCGGTGAAGAGTTAAGACGCGAAAACGAAATCATCGAACGCTCGAAACGCGACCCCAAAGCGTTTGCCGAGCTGTACAACACTTATTTCGACCGCATTTATTACTTCATACTTCGACAGACCGGCGATGAGGATACGGCAGGTGACCTTTGCTCCCAGACCTTTGTCAACGCCCTGCATAACCTGTCACGCTATCAATTCCGTGGTTATCCGTTTTCGGCATGGCTGTACAAAATCGCCACCAACGAAATCAATAAATATTACCGCAAGAAAAAAGGAAAGAAAGTATTCAGCATCGAAGAGGCCCGCATTCGCGAACTTGTTGAACGAACCGATCCGCCTTCCGGCTCCTGGGATGAGGAAATCATCCAGCAGTTGCTCACCTACCTGAAGGATCTCCCTACCGACATGCTGCAAGTTTTGGAACTTCGCTTTTTCGAGGACAAGGACTTCCGTGAGATTGCCTTCATCCTTGATATCACCGAGAGCGGCGCAAAAATGCGCACCTACCGGGCCCTCGATAAATTACGCCGTCATTTTAACATCAAAATGAAGTACGATGAGTAAGCACGAGATACGACTGCGCAGGCAGAAACTCACCGCCCACGGAACCGAGCGCTTCCGGAACTACGGTGCCGTACTGCGCAGGCACGAAGAAGAAATGAAGATGAAAAAGGTAATCCGGGTATTTACCTACTTCCTCATTATTATGATTATCCTGGTCCTGCTGGTTATTGTTGTCCGCATTGAAAGACGTTTGCCTGCTCCTCATCGCCCGGAGCAGCGCGCTCAAACCGCCGGCCATGTGCAATCGGCACCACAAAGCCTTTTCAAAGTTGTGTTTAACGATTATGTTTGAGTTGCCTATCAACGTGGCTTTTCAGTCATGACCAAACCTATACCCATGAAACGCTATCCAACCTTGCTTTTCTGCCTGTTCGCGCTCTTCTCAGCCCAGGCCCAAAAAACCAAACAAGATGTTGTCAAGTCAATCGATGCCCGTGTGGACCAGTATGCCGCTGCCGCGACGAAGATCTGGGGCTTCGCGGAAGTTGGCTTCCAGGAAACACAAAGCTCGGCCTTGCTTCAGCAAATGTTGAAAGAAGCAGGATTTACTTTGCAAGAAAATGTCGCGGGCATGCCTACAGCCTTTACGGCAAGTTACGGCTCAGGCAAACCTGTCATCGGCATCCTGGGCGAGTTTGATGCGCTTCCCGGCGTGGCACAAATGGCAGTGCCGGAACTCAAACCCATTCCCGGGCAGGCGGCAGGACATGCGTGCGGTCATCATCTATTTGGTGTTGCTTCGGCTGCGTCGGCCATCGCGGTGAAAGATTGGCTGATCGCCAACAAGAAAGCCGGTACTGTACGATTCTATGGGACTCCTGCTGAAGAAGGTGGCTCCGGAAAAGTTTATATGGTGCGCGAAGGACTCTTCAACGATGTTGATGTTGTCGTCAACTGGCATCCAGGTGCACAGAACAGCGCAGGGTATGGCTCGTCGCTGGCCAACAAGACCGGGAAATTTCGTTTTTACGGAGTGGCCTCTCACGCCGCTGCATCGCCGGAGCGCGGACGTTCCGCACTCGACGGTGTCGAGGCCATGGATGCCATGGTGAACATGCTCCGCGAACATGTGCCGCAGGAGACGCGCATACACTACGTCATCACACGTGGAGGCGAGGCACCCAACGTGGTTCCCGCTTTCGCGGAAGTCTATTATTATGTGCGCAATCCCAGTCGTGACAACGTAAAATCGATTTGGGAACGGATCGAGCGTGCATCGAAAGGTGCCGCGATGGGAACCGATACACGCGTGGAGGTGGAAGTTACCGGAGGCGTCTATGACCTTCTTGGCAACGAGACCCTTGCCCGCGTGATGGACGCCAACCTGCGCATCGTCGGCGGATACACCTACACGCCGGAGGAAAGAGAATTTGCCACGAAGATTCAAAAGACCCTTTCCAACGACCAGGCCCCTGCGTTGGAGTCAACACAGACCATCGGACCGCTGCGCACCTACAATGGCTCAGCGTCTACGGATGTTGGCGACGTAAGCTGGGTGGTTCCTACGGTTGGTGTCAGCACTGCAACCTGGGTGCCCGGCACCGCGGCCCACAGTTGGCAGGCAGTGGCCGCCGGCGGAACATCCATCGGCATCAAAGGCATGATGATCGCGGCCAAAACCATGGCCCTCACGGCCATCGATCTCTATTCAACGCCCGCGACCATTGAAGAATCGTGGAAGGAGTTCAGGAAGAAGCGCGGGGAGAAGTTTGTTTATGAAGCCCTGATTGGGGATCGGAAGCCAGCGCTGGACTATAGGAAGTAGTTGATCAACAACGGGCATGCCGGGACAACTTCAGAGAGTTGGGTTCGTTGGAAATCTTGACAAAATTCAACTTCAACCCTACCCCAATGTTATCTTTCTGTTAAGTCACTTAACCATTGCATGCCTTCGTGTAAGTTTACCAGCCCATCGATGAACCCTATGAAAAAGGAAAAGAAAGCCAAGAAAGAAGCAACCAAGTCCAAGGTCGGGATAACGAGGAAGGAGATCCGCAACATGATCCAGGATACGGTAAATAAGGCCATTGCCAACCTTCATGTCGGAGCACCTTCCAAAAAGACCAAGAAAGTTGTCAAGAAAACATCGGTAAAGCTTGCCGGCAGAATCCGGAAAGATCTGAAAAAGAAAAAAACTGTCAAGAATCCTGTGAGCGTTGCCGCTCCCACTGTGTAGTTGCCAGTACCTCACGCAACTGCTGACGGCTAACTTCGACAGTCAGTCACAAAACAGACTCTTGTCGAAGTCCTACGAAGGTGCACTTTGTCAACTGCCCCTTGTCAACTGTCAACTACTTTTTAAATGCTTCGTCGATCCGAAGACCAATAGTCTTCTTCGGCGTATACCGGAGTCCAAGGAATGAAGCCACAGTCGCCGCCACCTGGTTCTGGTACAGTTGACTGCCGGCCATTTCGCCACCAGCCGGTGTATCGGGGCCGATAATGGCCATCCAGATTGCGTCGGCGCCTGCAACTTTGCTGCCATGGCTCTTCCATCCATCCGGTGCATCTCCCCTGCCGTGATCGGATGTGATGATGATGGTTGTTTTGTCTTTGTAAGCAGGATCAGACTGAATAAAGTCGTAGAGCTCCGCGATGAACTCATCGGTATGGTGTGCTGAATTGAGATAGGCTGCATACTCTCCGCTGTGCGCGAAGTCGTCGGTTTCATCAAATGAGAAGAACATGACGCGCGGCCTGTTCTTTTTCATGTGCTCCAGGCCATAATAGAAAGTAAATGCATCCAGTCGGACTTCCGGGATCATGTTGGGCGTGGCAATCATCATTTGATTGAGCAGCATCTCCCGCTCCGTCAAAGGTGCGGATGCCGGAACTTCACCGGCGTTGACATACACACCGCTGCGCTTGTCATTAATGATATACGGGAAAACATCCCATGATGTGAACGCAGCAACTTTTCCTGCAAATCCCGGTTGCCGGTTGATAAACTCAAGCACCGTCTCATTAGGGTTGTAGACCTTGTCATTGCTGGTGATACGCGCATCGTCGGCGAACCCGCTGAGCAGTTCGTGATAACCCGGGTAGGAGAACCACATGGTGTTCGTCACATTGACTTTGCTTCCTTTGGCACGATTGCCATACACCTGGCCCTTCACAGCAACTGTATTCCATAAGAACGGTAGCAACAGCTTTCTCCGTTCCTCAGCTCGCGGACTCCAGTACTTTTCCATGATGCGAGAATCCTTCAGGTTCTTTTGCTGACGGACCATACTTGAATCAGCGCCACCAAACACCTCCTGCCATCGGAAGCCATCAAAGGTGATGAGGATTACATTTTCCGTCTTTCGCGAGGGTTGCGCGCTGAGGCCGGCGGGGAGCAGCAGGAGGAAAAGAACGATGCGTCGTATCGTCATAGGTTGAATGAAAAGACGAAGATGGAAAAAATGATTTACTTTAGGCAGGACAATTGATGATGATGCAGGAACACGCCATTACAGCCTGGCTCAAGCGAAACAACGCACTCCCGTTTACGCTGTATGCATCGATCGTTTCCTTCTGCCTCTACACCTGCATCTTTGCCCTGCGCAAGACTTTCGGTGTAGCGACTTACGATGGTCTGAATTACTGGGGTGTCGATTTCAAGATCCTCATGGTCACCTTTCAGGTCATTGGTTATCTGATTTCCAAGTTCGTCGGCATCAAAGTGGTTTCTGAAATGAAATCGACCTACCGCACCCGAAGCATTTTGCTGATGGTGAGCGTCGCTTCCGTTTCATGGTTTTTCTTTGCCATCACGCCGGCGCCCTACAATCTGGTCTTTTTGTTTTTCAACGGCTTGCCCCTCGGGATGGTGTGGAGCCTTGTCTTCGGATACCTTGAAGGCCGGAGAAACACCGAGGTACTCGGTGCCAGCCTGTCGGTAAGCTTTATCTTCTCCGCCGGTTTTGCCAAGACGGTGGGCGGACTCGTCATGCGCGACTGGAATGTGTCGGAGTTCTGGATGCCATTCGCTTCGGCGGCACTGTTCTTCGGGCCGTTGCTGGTGTTCCTCTGGCTGATCGACAAGATTCCTCCGCCCAGTCCGGAAGACGAAGCCTTGCGCACGAAGCGACAGCCCATGATGGGTCCTGAGCGGATGGCTTTCGTAAAGACTTTTGGTCCGGGCCTGCTACTGCTCATAGGTTCATATGCCATGCTCACTGCCTACCGCGACTTCCGCGATAACTTTTCCAAAGAAATTTGGGTGTCACTTGGCTACGGTGACAAGCCTGAGATTTTTACACAAACGGAAGTGCCCGTGTCCATTACAGTGCTCGCTGCGATCGCGGTGCTCATGGTGATCAGGAATAACCGGAAGGCGCTCATCATCAATCACCTCATGGTCATCTTCGGCATGGTGCTGACCGGTGTGAGTACGCTCGCTTTCGAAAGGCAGCTGATTTCAGCACCTGTTTGGATGACGCTGGTTGGCATGGGACTTTACTTCGGGTACATCCAGTTCAACAGCATATTCTTCGACCGGTTGCTGGCGGCGTTTACCTATGCCGGCACCGTGGCGTTTCTCATCAACCTTGCCGACTCCTTCGGTTACATTGGAAGTGTCGGTGTACTTTTTTACAAGAATTTCGGGCAGACCAATCTCAGCTGGCTCGATTTTTTCATCGCATCAGGATACGTTCTCTCGGTTGCGGGTACTGTCCTGATGACAACCTCGCTGTTCTATTTCAGGAGAAAGCACGCAGCCTGGGTTGAAGGCGGCGCAAAATAGTGGTGTCGTAGCGAAAGAGGATCGCGCAACCTTACTTGACTCCATAAATACTCTGTACCCCTTCAATGTCACCGGGTTGCAGATGTTCGTACAGGTGATTGGGGTTCATCACGTTATTGCTTACCACGTGCCCCAGTCCCAACACATGTCCCAACTCGTGTATGGTAATGCTTCTGCGTGAGCTCGTCTTCGAATTAAGAATCAGGTATCCGGAAATCTGACTGCAAGGTGCGTCGGTCAGCGGCGGATAACCTATTCCACCATACTTATCGAACTCCGCCAATATAACCGTGATGTCTGTCCTGTCGGCGCCATTCGATTCGATGAAGGTAATATCGGCAACTGCTTCCCATTCGGCGAAGATTTCGCGGATTGTTGATTTCTCAGCGTCGCTGAAAGAACGGCTGATCAGACCATCCTCTGAAGATGTTGAAAACGAGTTGCCGCCCTCCATGAAGGAAAATGATATCGTCGTTGTTCCTGATGGCGGGGCGGGAGTCTCCATCCCGGCCGGAGAAAAAGGATTATGCTCTCCAAATTTGTACCCAAAGGTGCAATACTGCCCGTTTTCACCCGATGAGCAAGCCGTGAACAGTATGTTGCAGGGGGCAAATTTCGGCCACGTCTCCCGGTTACAGGAGTCTGCCGTGAGTACGAGCAATACGAAGATGGTTTTCTTAAGCCACATCCCCTGCTATTTTCGTGTGGTGCTGATCAGGCTCCCACGCACCTGAAGATACGAACATTCGAATTCCCCGTCCCCTGGCCTCCTTCGATAAACTCAGGGCAGGCCTAAAGGGGAAGTAAGACTGCGTTGACGTGAATCAATGAATCAACAACAATAGTTCTCCCCCTTTAGGGGACGGGGGCGGGGAAACAAGTGAATAAAGAGGACTGGTTCTCCTTCCTCAGGGAACAAGGGCGACCCCTGACCCCTGAAAAAAGTGAAGTTGGGTTGAACCCTCACTCAATAGTTAATCTCCACAACCTTCTTTCTAAGCAGCTTTTGCATCGGCTTCGGCACAATGGCCAGAATCTCCTCCCTGATCGTTTTGATCAGCCTTGTTTTGAGATGATCGCGATGGGTGACCAGGCTGACTTCGCGGGCAGGGCTGGGTTCTTTGAGGCGCTTCACGTGTTTCAATTCGGATGCAGTGAATTCCATCACGGCCAGTTCTGGAAGGATGGTGATCCCATCACTCTTGTCCACCATCCTTTTCAGCGTTTCAATGTTGCCGGTCTCGTATTTGAAATGCATGTCAGAATACTTTCGAAGTTCACACAGGTTCAAAACCTGCGACCGGAAGCAATGCCCCTCCTCGAGCAGCCACAACTGGCTGGGATCAATATCCGACGGCAATACATACTTCTTGTCATGCAGCGCGTTTCTTTTAGACACGTACACAAACAGTTCTTCGTAAAACAGTACGTCCTCTTTGATGGAGGAATCTTCCAGAGGAGTGACGACAATACCACAATCCAGGCGGTCGCTCTTTAGTTCTTGAAGCACTTCTTCCGTAATGGTTTCCCTGACCACCAGATTGACCAAAGGATACTTTTCCCGAATGGTCCTGAACAGCGACGGCAGTAGATAAGGCGCCAGCGTTGGGATAATGCCGATGCGGATCTCTCCGGTCATGGTGTCCTTCTGATCTGAGATTATCTCACGGATCATTTCCGCCTCGCGCAGAACGACCCGAGCCTGTGCGATGATGGTCGAGCCCGTTTCGGTTGGGATCACGGGCTGTTTGGTCCGGTCAAACAACTTCACACCCAATTCAGCCTCCAGTTTCTTGATCTGCATGCTGAGGGTCGGCTGTGTAACGAAGCACTTCTCAGAGGCCAGCACGAAATGCCGCCAGGTGTCGAGGGCTACGATGTACTCCAATTGTGTCAGTGTCATAGATAATATCTATATGATCATAAATATAATCAATTTGATTTATTGATTCGGCCTGGGTAGCCTTGTTGGCGTATAGTATTCCGTGGAGCGGAAAGTATGACTTTGGTCATTGGACCCCGAAGCAAAGGAACCTATTATTAACGCGTCATCATTAACAACTATAAATCAATAGAAAATGGAAAATAAAACATCTCCGACCGCAACGATGAACGGTGAAAGTAAATGCCCTTTTCACGGTGGAACACTGAAACAAAGCGCCGGCGGCGGCACGCACAACCGCGACTGGTGGCCAAACCAGCTGAAACTGAACATCCTTCGTCAAAACTCCGCCTTGTCGAACCCCATGGGCGAATCATTCAACTATGCCGAGGAGTTCAAAAAACTCGACCTGGATGCCATCAAGAAAGACATCTTTGCACTGATGACGAAGTCGCAGGACTGGTGGCCGGCGGATTACGGTCACTATGGCCCGCTCTTCATCCGCATGGCATGGCATAGCGCCGGCACCTACCGCATCTCCGACGGCCGCGGTGGCGCAGGCTCCGGCACACAACGCTTCGCACCCCTCAACAGCTGGCCCGACAACGCCAACCTGGATAAGGCCAGACTGCTGCTTTGGCCTGTCAAGAAAAAGTACGGCAAAAAAATCTCCTGGGCCGACCTGATGATCCTCGCCGGCAATTGTGCGCTGGAGTCCATGGGCTTCAAAACCTTTGGGTTCGCCGGCGGCCGTGAAGATGTATGGGAACCGGAGGAAGATATCTACTGGGGCTCGGAGAAAGAGTGGCTGGATGATAAACGTTATTCTGGCGACCGCGAACTGGAGAATCCACTTGGCGCCGTTCAGATGGGTCTCATCTACGTAAACCCGCAAGGTCCCAATGGAAACCCTGACCCGATTGCCGCTGCTCGGGATATCCGGGAGACCTTCGGCCGCATGGCAATGAATGACGAAGAAACAGTAGCGTTGATTGCCGGCGGACACACCTTCGGCAAAACACATGGTGCCGCCGACGCAGGCAAATACGTTGGCCCCGAGCCGGCGGCCGCAAGCATCGAAGAACAAGGACTCGGATGGAAGAATACTTTCGGCAGCGGCAAGGGCGTCGACACCATTACCAGCGGCCTTGAAGGCGCATGGACTACGACACCAACGAAGTGGAGCAACAACTTCTTCTGGAACTTGTTCGGCTACGAATGGGAACTGACCAAGAGCCCGGCGGGAGCTCACCAGTGGAAACCCAAACATGGCATGGGCGCCGATACTGTGCCGGATGCGCATGATCCTTCCAGACGCCACGCACCGACGATGCTCACAACAGACCTCTCCTTGCGATTCGATCCCATCTACGAGAAGATTTCAAAACGCTTCCTTGACAACCCGGATCAGTTTGCAGACGCCTTCGCCCGCGCATGGTACAAGCTTACCCATCGCGACATGGGACCCATCACGCGCTACCTCGGCAAAGAAGTTCCCAAAGAGGTGCTTATCTGGCAAGATCCGATTCCCGCGGTGAAACATAAACTCATCGACGATAAGGATATTGAACAATTGAAGACCAAGGTACTTGCTTCGGGACTGACGGTATCTCAACTCGTTTCCACCGCATGGGCCTCCGCGGCATCCTTCCGCGGTTCCGACAAGCGCGGTGGTGCCAACGGTGCACGCATTCGTCTTGCCCCGCAAAAGGATTGGGCAGTCAACAACCCCACGCAATTGGCGAAGGTCCTTAAAGTGCTGGAAGGCATTCAAAAGGAGTTCAACAACGGAGGCAAGCAAGTTTCCCTGGCCGACCTGATCGTACTTGCCGGTTGTGCCGGTGTTGAAAAAGCTGCGAAGAATGCAGGTCAAACTGTGACTGTTCCGTTTACTCCCGGAAGAGGCGATGCATCGCAGGAGCAAACCGATGTGGATTCCTTTGCAGTGCTGGAGCCGGAAGCCGATGGATTCCGAAACTATTTCAAACCCAAGCACGCAGTATCTGCTGAAGATATGCTGGTTGACAAGGCAGAACTTTTGACACTTACCGCCCCGGAAATGACGGCACTCGCGGGCGGCATGCGTGTGTTGAACACAAATTTTGATGGATCGAAGCATGGTGTGTTCACCAAACGGCCGGAAGCGCTTACCAATGACTTCTTTGTAAATCTGCTGGATCTCGGCACCACCTGGAAAGCAACGTCGGATGCTCAAAACGTATTCGAAGGCCGTGATCGGTCAACGGGCACACCCAAATGGACGGGTACCCGCGTCGATCTGATCTTTGGTTCAAACAGTGAACTTCGTGCCCTGGCTGAGGTCTATGCCTGCGAGGATGGCCAGGAGAAGTTCGTCAAGGACTTTGTCGCCGCATGGAACAAGGTGATGAACCTTGATCGTTTTGACCTGCGCGCCTGACCTGGGATTGGCCGAGCCTCATGAGAGGGTGCAAGAGAGGGTGTCCTACACCTGTCAGGTGTAGGACACCCTTGGCCGGGCGGGTCCTCCAGCGAGCCTCTGACTCTGGGATCCAGGACATCTTGCACACAAAAGGCGTAGCCTCGGAATGTTTTGTTTCGCCGGCGATCGCCTTTTTTGATCGCAACATCAATCAATTTATTATGTTGGGGACTACCCAGGTCGCTCTGGCCTTCAGCGAAAACAGGACGTCGCGTGTATAAAAGCGAAGCGGGTAGTCCTTTGCCGATTGTTCGCTGCTGAGGAATTTCTGGCAGAGCGCAACCAGCGAAAGTCCGGGGTGTGCCTTAACGAAGTCGTTGATGGTCCTGCACCAGAACAATGTCATGGTTTCATGGTACCCGTCCTCGTGCGTGTTCTTCCCGCCGGTGGCTTCATTGTAGGCAGCTATCCCCGTACGGAGGTAGCAGATGGCTTCCAGCTCCGCGTGATTCACATGATACCAAATGGCCGTGGCCAGATGCGCTTCATGCGTCCATCGTTCCTTGGGCAGGGTACGGCTCCGGAATCCGTCGACGACAGCGAGTATATCGGCTTCCGATTGAAAAGGATTGGCTGACATGGTAGAAAAATTGGTGAACCGTGTGAAACGAACATCAGAAAAACAGGTTTCACCAAACGCTCAATAATCCAAAAAAAGTGGGTGCGAGAGCCCGATTGCTGTATACAAGGGAACCGGTGAGGACCACCTGGTCATCGCTCCGGCTTTATTGCCTGTACCTGCTGCGCGTTGAAAGGAAAGTGCAGAAGGTGATCGTGCGGCACTGAATCCGCTAATTTTTATTTCGTTTCAGATAGCCGCGCAAAATCCGGAAGAACGCTTCAGGCTGATCGTCCACGATTTCATGCCCGCACTGCTCAATGACATACATCTCACTAAACCGCAACGCTTCCTTTTGCATGAAGAAGGTTGACTCTCCCTGGTCGTCCTGCCGGCCGTAAACTATCAGTGCAGGGATCGTCAGCTTCCTGAGATCACGCGTGATATCCATTTTTCTTTCCATCACCTCATTGTCAATAAACGGAATCGGCTGAAAATTGAAAGTGGCAAACAGTTCGTCAAAGTGTTTACCGGCCCTGTCGCGGTGGTAATACATCGTCCGTACATGAATGCGTATGAAGGCCTTGTATGCCTTCACCTCGGGCCGTGAAGGGTCTGCGCGCTTCAGCGAGTCCAGTTGACGTTCCGTTTTCGTAGAAAATATCTTCTGAAGCATTTCCATAGAATCCAACTCGGCGTCTGATCTACGAACGAATTGATTGTCATACAGCACTGGCCACACGGTATACGATGGCGGGGCTGAGCAAACGAGGATCAGGTTGGAGACGGAGGTGGGATGGGCCACCGCATAGCTCATCGCCAGCAGTCCACCCCACGACACACCCAGCAACAAAACCCTCCCGTCATTCCTTGTCTTTCTGAGCATCTCAATATCACTGACATAGTTGGCGATGGTGATCGTCGACGCGTTGACCGGCACACCCCTCGAGCGACCTGACGCCCGCTGATGCAAGAGCACGCAAGTGTAAGTCGACTTCAGGCAATCAATGATCTGGTAGTATGGATGACCCGGCGACTCACCGGGTCCGCCAGTGAGTATGTAGATGGGTGGGCCCTTTCCGAACTCTTCATAGAACAGTTCTACTGAACCATTGGTAAATTTCTTAACATCCTGGGCGTGCGTGGCGAACGACAAAGTTGACAGGATGAGAATTACAAAAACCCTGTTGGTCATGGTCTAGAGCGTCTGGAAAGAATTTTCAAGCGTCTGATTTTCTTCCCACAAGAAAACAAAATGTTAGGACTTCTGCATGCTGTCGGCGAGCCTGTTGATAAGCCGGGCAATCCTGTCGACTTTGATTTCCTCGGTTCTTGCCGAATAAATCCAGGAGATTTCGCGTTGCTGTTCGGCATCGGTGCATTTCAGGAACGCCTTGTGCGCGGCAGGCTCATCTTTCAGGCACAACAACAGTTCATCGGGTATTTCAATCGGGTCATTGTCGGCTTCGAGCAACACGGTGACATGGTCGCCGGCTTGCTTGCCAATGATTTTGCGAATCGCTGCCTTCACCGGCAGGAACAAAGACCCATCGCCCATCGGCGCCAGGTGGTAATTCCTGAATTCGTAGTTATCGATGCGCCCCTTCACTTTCACCCAGCCAAAATGCGCGTGTTTGTCGGGCTTGACCTCCGGTATCCGCGCGAAAGTCCAGCCGCCTTTGCCGGGGAATTTCTCCAGCAGGTATTTCTTGTGCGTGAGAGGCTTTTTCACAGAACAGCAATCTCGCAGAAATTTCTGACAACCCTATGTCAGGAGCACAGTCAGGAAAAAGCGGCTTTTGTATCTACCTTTTCAAAAACGCCGAATACATCCACACCAGTTTCTCCTGGGCCCGGATGTAATCACTCATTAGGGCGTTGGTACCTTCGTCGCCGGCCTCTGCTGAGAGACTAAGGATGTCTCGCTGCAGTTGAATGATGATGCCCAACGAGCCAACGATATCGCGTACGGCCTTGGTGCCATCAGAAACTTCTTTGCTTTCCTTAATGCCCGACTGTGTGCGGTACTGTGAATAGCGGTGGTCCGGCGAGTAACCCAATGTGAGGATGCGCTCGGCAACTTCATCGATTTTTAGCAGCAGGTCATTATACAGTTCTTCAAACTTGAGGTGCAATTCGAAGAACTTCTCCCCTTTGATGTTCCAGTGGTATCCGCGGGTATTCTGGTAGAAAACCGAATAGTTGGCCAGGAGAATCTCCAACTTGGCAGCCAGCTTTTTGGCTTTGGCACTGTCCAATCCAATGGCGTTGATTGTACTCATATTGCTGATTTTTTTCAAAGCTACTCCGAATGATCCATCCTATCCATGACATTCATCACCGTGTCAGAAAAATTTGCCCGCAAGACCCTTCAAAGTCACATTTGATCCCGCTGAGAAAAACCCTTAGCTTCACAAAAAGGTTTCTCACATGGCCAAAATCGCCCTGAAAGTGAATGGTCAGACCCGGGAAATTGACGCGGACCCGCAAATGCCCTTGTTGTGGTCGATCCGGGATTTCCTGGGACTCACCGGTACAAAATTCGGATGCGGCATCGCCCAATGCGGCAGCTGCACAGTCCACCTCGACGGAAACCCGGTGCGCTCCTGCGTAATCCCATCTTCCGCGGCCGCGGGCAAGGAAATCACCACCATCGAAGGGTTATCAAAGAACAACGACCACGCCGTACAGCTGGCATGGATTGCCGAGCAAGTCCCGCAATGCGGCTATTGCCAATCAGGACAAATAATGAGCGCAGCAGCCCTGCTGAAAAGAAAACCGAATCCCACGGACGAGGAGATTGACAACGCTATGAGCGGCGTACTCTGCCGATGCGGAACGTACCCACGCATTCGCAAAGCCATCAAGCGCGCAGCCAAAATGTAGTTATGGAAAACATTTCCCGACGCAAGTTCATCCAGCTCAGTTCGGCCACCGGCGCAGGCCTCGTGGTGGGTTTTGGGTGGGATGCGAACGGCAAAGAGATTCTCACCACCGATGCCGCGGCCACTGACCTCAACCAGTTCATTTCCATCGGCTCCGACGGTTTGGTGACTTTATATAATCATCGCCCGGAGATGGGCCAGGGTACGTACCAGTCTATCCCGATGATCCTCGCCGAAGAACTGGAAGTGAATATCGATAAAGTGGAGATCCGTCCTTCGGATGCTGATGCTGCGCGTTACGGAAGTCAAATGGTGGTGGGCAGCCGCAGCATTCAGACAGAATTTGAGAAGCTCAGGAAGATGGGTGCCTCGGCACGTGAGATGCTGAAGCAAGCCGCCGCCAATTCGTGGGGTGTCTCCATCGATGAGTGCCGGGCAGTGGATGGCACGGTGGTCAGCTCCTCTGGCAAAAAATTGGGTTACGGTCAACTGGTCGCCGACGCGGCCAAGCTCACACCATCGAACAATCCGCCGCTCAAGAAACGCAGCGACTTCCGCATCATCGGAAAACCGTCTGCGCGAAGGGACATTCCACCCAAGACCAACGGTGAGGCAAAGTTCGGGATGGACATATCTGTGCCGGGGATGCTTTATGCCACGATAGAACGGTCGCCGGTTTTTCTGGGCAAAGTGATATCATTTAATAAGGAAGAAGTGATGAAGATTCCCGGCGTGCACCATGTCATTCAGACCTCACGTGAGGTGTTTGGAAACAAGCGTGAGGGCGTTGCCGTTCTCGCCGATACGTATTGGCAGGCCGTTAAGGGAAGGAACGCGCTGAAAGTTCAATGGGATACGCAGGGACTGGAGAAGATTTCCGACAAGACGATACTTGCCGATGCCTACGAAGCGGCAAAATCGGACGGCGATGAGTTGTTTGGCAAGGGAGATGTGAGGAAGGCTTTCGAAGGTTCGGCAAACATCATCGAGGCTGCGTACGAAACACCGTACCAGGCGCACGTGCCCATGGAACCCATGAATGCCATTGTAAGCATCCGCGAATCGGGCGCGGAGTTCTGGGGATCAACACAAAATCCAAACGGCATCCGGTCTTTTCTTGCGAAGACCTACGGGTTTCCCGAGAGCGCTGTGAAAGTCAACTACACGTTTATGGGTGGCGGCTTTGGGCGCCGGTCGATGACAGACGTGGCGGAAGAAGCCGCCGACTTGTCAAAGAAATCCGGAGTACCGGTGAAAGTCATTTGGACGCGTGAAGACGATCAGACCCAGGGACCGTTCCGCGCCTGCAGTCTGAATGTTTGCCGGGCGATGTTGGATGGCCAGGGCAAGGTGACGGCCCTCGAGCATAAGGTGATTGCCCAGGAGATTCAGAACCAGACCGGTCCCAACATGAAAGCCGGCCGGCAGCTGATGGGCGGCATCAACACCGATCTTCTCATTCCCAATATTTCGGTGAAGGGTGTCCTTCGCAAGCGGCATGTGCCCATCTCCTACTGGCGGGCGGTCTATCATTCAACCAATCCCTTTGCGCACGAGTGTTTTCTGGATGAGCTAGCGCGCAAGGCGAAAAAAGATCCGTTGCAGTTCCGTCTTGACATGCTCGACCATCCGCGTTACCGCAGGGTGTTGGAAGCGGTGGGAGAGAAAACAAACTGGCCGGCTCCGCCACGCAAGGGAGTTGGCCGCGGCCTTGCCGCTGTTGAGCGGTCCGGTGCCTACTTCGCGATGGTCGTGGAGGTGGAGCAGAAAGAAAAGGCTATTGTTCCCACAAAGATCACGACGGTCATCGATCTTGGTATTTGCATCAACCCAGACACCGTGAAGGCGCAGGCGGAAGGTTCGATAGTGATGGGGTTGGGCGCGGTGTATGCCGGTCTTACCTTGAAGGATGGGGCCATTGCAGAGAAGAACTTTGACACATATCCGTTGCTCACTATCAGGCAGACCCCGGAAATTGAGACGTTCATCCTTGACAGTGATGCGCCGCCGGATGGTGCGGGTGAGGCCGGGTTGCCCACGGTTGCCCCTGCCCTTGCCAACGCCATTTTTGATCTTACCGGCAAGCGGATCAGGAAGCTGCCGATCGATATGGGTGCGATAGTATAAATGGTTTTTTTGCCGGGAGATTTAATCTCTTAAATTTGCGGACCGATTTTGAAAAAAGACGGTTTTCCGGGCCTGTAGCTTAACTGAATAAAGCATCTGACTACGGATCAGAAGACTCGGGGTTTGAATCCCTGCAGGCTCACAGATTATCAACCAATTAAAGGCGTACCTGATGGTGCGCCTTTTTTGCTTGCAGGATCATCGGTTGGAGCTATACACAGATCATGGCTATATTGAGGTTCTGATGAGGCATGAAAACAGCAAGACGGCAGAGTGCTATACCCACCTCAATACAAAGGGCTTTTCAGTAATCAAAAGTCATTTGGATGACCTGGAACTGGAATTTTTGCTTCCAAAAGAGCAGGACGATAAAATTCAATAAGGATATATCGGAAACTCCGTTTCCGATATACGGACGTTGTGGGCAAGCTGGCCAGAAACTTTTCTCAACCTATGACTAATGAACAAATCAACGAGCTCGCGGACAATTTGGACTGTGGGTTGAGATGTTTTGTTCACAAAGAGAAAAAGACAATTTTGAC
>Ga0268299_1000495_pt1 | contig 119801 bp, 98 predicted proteins | sample NOBtaG_FD_193484 | JGI IMG/M metagenome (GOLD analysis project Ga0268299, IMG submission 193484) | Activated sludge microbial communities from bioreactor in Nijmegen, Gelderland, Netherland - NOB reactor | ecosystem: Engineered > Bioreactor > Aerobic > Activated sludge | place: Netherlands...
TTCGTGCTGCCGCGGACGATCACCGAGAACACGATGCGCCGCGGCTTCGCCCCGGAGGTGGACGTCGAGGGGGGGATGTGACCACGGCCGGCGTTGGCATCCTCCGGGGGGCGTGGTAGGATCGAAGAAGCGAACGGAACGCGCCCGATGGAACACGACATCGAGGTGGTTTACTGGGACCTCGACGACGACCCGGACGGGAACGTCCAGCACATCGCCCTGCACGGCCTGACGCCGGACGAGGTCGATTCGGTCTTGTACAGCACGGCGAAGGACGTGATCTGGAACCACCAACACCAACGCTGGAGCGCGTTCGGGACGACCCACACCGGGCGTTTCATCCTGGTGGCCTACGACGTGGTGACGGACGATCCACTCGCGGTCTATCCGGTCACCGCTTACGAAGTCCCCGAAGCCGGGAGCCAGAACCCATGACCGCCAAGCCCGAGCGCCCCCGGATCGTACGCACCCCGGAGCAGAAGGCGCGCGACCGCCAGGTTCGCGAGGCCCTGCAACGTAAACCCGCGGTCGCGGAGTTGCTCGCCGACCCGAACACCGAGGGTCCCTTCCCGTCCGGTTACGTCGCCTGGCTGATCCGCCTCGCGGCCCGACTTCGGTCGTTGCGCGAAACGGCCGGCGTGGGGCTGACCGACCTGGCGGAGCAGGCGGACGTAGACGAGGCCGTCCTCACCGACCTGGAGGCCGGCCACCTTCCGAGCCCGCCCCTCTACCTTCTCTGGGCCTATGCCCGGGCCCTCGGGCTGCCGATCGACCGGCTGCTGGCTCCGCACGGCGCGACGGCCGAAGAGCCGGAGCCCGCTGCCGGCTCTTGACCGTGCCCGTGGGTCACTCGCGCCGGACGGCCGCCTCCGCACGGCCAAACGGCCGATGGTCCCGCCCCAGCTTGTCCCACTGTACCTTGCCCTGTAGCTCGTCGTAGACGTGCTTGACGTTCTCCTTGATCTCCTTCGCCTCCTTGCCGGTCCACTCCTTGTACCACGGCATGTCGAGCGACGTCGTGATGTCGTCCAGCGACTTGCTGCCATCGACGCCGGCCTGGACGTGCTTGCGCATGTCCTCGAAGTAGCGCCGCTGCTTCGGCAGCAGGTCCTTCGTCGTCACCTTGCCGTGGCCGGGGCAGATCAGATCGACCTCCAAGGCCTCCATCTTCTTCAGGCAGGCGACCCACGACGCGCTGTTCGAGTGGCCCATGAAGTTGAACGCCCCGTTGACACAGGCGTCGCCGGTGCAGAGGATCTTGTGCTTGGGCAGGTAGGCGACCGCGTCGCCGGCCGTGTGGCTGTGGCCGAAGGCGAGGAACTCGACGCGCTGCGTGCCATCGTCGAGGACGTACTTGTCGTCGAAGGAGATGTCGGCCTGCTTCAGCTCGTTGTCCTTGATGTCCTTGCGGTTCTTCGCCTCCATCTCCCACTGCTTCGGGCCGTTCATCAGCAGCAGGCGCGACGCGGCCTTGCTGGCGACGATCTGGGCCCCCTCCTTGGCCCAGACGGTGTTGCCGTAGGCGTGGTCGCCGTGGTGGTGCGTGTCGAGGACGTACTTGATCGGCTTGTTCGTCGTCTTCTTGATCGCGGCGACGACGTCGCCGGCCTCCTTGGGGAAGTTCGCATCGACGACGGCGACGTAGTCCTTGAAGACGATCCAGACGTTGTTGCTGCCGCCGAAGGGGACGGTCTTGTCGGTGGCGCTGATGGACGAGTAGCGGAAGAAGACGCCGGGGGCGACCTCGACGACGTCGTTGAACTTCATCTCGGGCACCTTCGGCCCGGCCGCCGGCTGGGTGGTACTCGCCACGACGGCGACGAGGAGCACGGTCAAGCAGACGGACGAGAGGAGAAGACGGCGCAGCATGACGAGCCTCCTGAGGACGAATCCAGGGACTGAGGCTAGCGCGTCGGCGGACGGAGGGCAAGCGGAAAAGGCTACTCTTCGTCGGGGTCGAGGCGAACCATCGGCGGCGTGGTTGGCATCGGGGGCGGCGGTTCCGGTCGGAGCCAGCGGCGCACCTCCAAACCGAGGAAGAACGCGATGATCGCCAGCAGGACGCCGAAGGTCGCCAGGCAAAGCCAGCCCGTCCATCCGCCATCGACGTGCAGGACGGTCATCGCGACGTGCCCTTCGGCCGTAACTCGATCGACACGGTAGCTTGCGGTGGCCTTCGAGCGCGGGTCGAGATAATGCAGGTAGACGCGGAGTGTGACCGTGGTGCCTTCGGTGCGTCTTTCCGGGAGCGAGTTCAAGATGACGTCGGCCAGCGGTTCGCCCTGCTCGACGAACTCCAGATCACGGGAAGGTACGGCGACGAGTTGGCCCTCGGTGTCGCGGCCATCGCCGAAGTCGTACAGGCAGTGCGTCGTGCCGGGCGCAAGTTCGTAGGGCTCACGCCGTGGTGTGAGCAAGTAGAGCCGAAACCCATTCAACTCGGCCGGCACCTCGATCTCGACCTCGCACGGTACTTTCTTGCACCCGGGAACCGGGAGCGCCATGTCGGCACCGGCTCCTGCACAGCAGGTCAACAAGACCAGTATCGCGATGACGCTGCGCATCGGCCGACCTCCGCATCATTAGCTCACCCGCCTGCCCGTTCTCCCGTCACAGGGCCATCGGTGGCGGACACGCGCCTCGGACGACGGCGGCAGAGCCGAAGGAAAACGACAACGAACCAGGCCACCCCTACGACCACAGTCCCGACGCAGAGCCATTCCGTCCACCCGCCATCGACGTGAAGGGTGGTCATCTCGATAATCCCGTCGGGGCTGACGTGGTTGATGCGGTACCGGGCGCTGGTCTTCGACCGGACGTCGAGGAAGTGAAGATCGACCCGCAGCGTGACCGATCGACCGGAGTACGCCTGTCGCCGCTGGATGAGGATTTGGTCTTGAGCGTCCCCGGGCGCAACCCCTTCCAGTGCTGCAGACGGGACCGAGAGCACGACGCCTTTGTCGAATCGGGGAGACCCGACGGGGAAGAAGCGTTGCGTGGTCGCTGGGACAAGCTCGCGGGGCGGGTCGCCGTGGGCAAGCAGGAAGAGCCGGTGGCCGTTGAGGTCGGCTGGCACCTCAATCTCGACTTCGCAAGAAACGGTGCGAATGCCCGGGTTTGGGAATGCCATGTCAGCCATCGCCGGTGTGGGCCACGCTAGCGCGATGAGCGGAACGACCCAGCGCATGAACCGGCCTCCGCCTTGGGGAAGAAGCACCCGCCAGCTACGAGATCCACGTACGGACCAGATATCCCCGCCATTCCGCCCAATCTACAGCGGAAACCGGCTACGCGGCAGCGCCCGGCGACGTTCGCGGCCAGCAACCTCCCCGGACGATGGCCCACACCATCCAGCCAAAGAGGCCGAGGATCGGGAGGACGCACGTCGTCACGCACAGATAGCCAGTCCAGCCGCCATCGACGTGAAGTGTCGTCACCTGGATCTCGCCTTCCGGGCTGACAGACTCGATCCGGTACCGCGCGTGAACGGTACTGCGGGAATCAAGGAAATGCAAATCGGCCCACAGCTGAATCGTCGGCCCACCCCCGTGAGAGGCTCTCATGTGGTCGAGTTCCATCCGCTTCAGCACCTCCGGGGAGATCGCAATGAGCATCCCGAGCGAGTCACGCGAGTCGGTATGATCGGACATGCGGAACGTCGTGCCGGCCAAGAGTTCGCGCGGCTTGTCGCGTCCGAAGCAAAGGAAGAGCCGATATCCGTTCAACTCAGCGGGCACCTCGATCTCCACGTCGCACCGCACCCGGTTGATTCCCGGCCGCGGAAACCCCATGTCGGCGGTGAGCAGCGAAGGGACCACCACGACGAAGACCAAGGCGAGGCAGAACCGCATCAAGAGCATCTCCCCACCGATTTCAGCCGGAAAGGCGCATCGTTGGTAGGAGCCGCAACCCGGCTCGATATTCCCGCCATTCCGCCCCTATCTCCTCGCATCCAAACCGGCTACACTGTCCCCGCCGGGCCGAGGAGTGCCCGGGTTCCTGCCCGCGAGGACGTCCTCATGCGCTTCATCCCGGTTCTGTTCCTCCTGCCCGTCGCGGCCAGCCTCCTCCCGGCCCAGCCGGCCCCGCGCGAACTCAAGGGCCACACCGGCCTCGTCTACAGCGTCGCCTTCAGCCCCGACGGCAAATCGCTCGCCACGGCCGGCTTCGACAACGTCGTCAAGCTCTGGGATTTCGCCGCCGGCAAGGAGGCCAAGGAGTTCAAGGGCCACTCTGCACCCGTCTACTGCGTCGCCTTCTCCGCCGACGGCAAGACGCTCCTCTCGTCCAGCCACGACCAGACCATAAAGGTCTGGAACATCGACGACGCCAAGATGACGAAGGAACTCAAGGGCCACGGCGGCATCGTCGACACGATCGCCCTCAGCCCCGACGGCAAGACGCTCGCCTCCGGCAGCGCCGACAAGTCGGTCCGCCTGTGGAACCTCGCCGACGGCAAGGAACTAAAGAAGCTCGGCGACCACGCCAGCTCCGTCTTCGCCGTCGCGTTCAGCCCGGACGGCAAGTTGCTCGCCTCGGGCAGTGCCGACAACACGATCAAGGTCTGGGACGTCGCCGGCCAGAAGGAGTTGAAGACGCTCAAGGGCCCGACGGCCGCGGTGACCGGGCTGGCGTTCCTGCCGGACAACAAGACCCTGGTGAGCATCGGCCAGGACCGCTACGTCCGCTTGTGGGACGCCCCGGCCGGCACCGAGACGAAGAAGTTCGGCCCGACGCAGGACGACCTGTACGGCCTGGCTCTGTCGAAGGACGGCACCCGGGCGGCGACGTCCGGCTACGCCGGGCACCTGAACGTGTGGAACCTCGCCGACGGCAAGGCGACGACGTCGAAGAAGCTGAAGGCGTTCGGGGCGTACTGCGTCGCGTTCACCCCGGACGGCAAGGCCGTCGTGACCGGGCACGACAACACGACGTGCTACGTGACGGCGATCGACTGACCGCTCAGTCGCGCCGCGCGTTCATGTCCGGCACCGGCGGCGGGGCCGGGTACGCCTGCGTCCGGCAGACCGGCGTGTCGCCGGTCGGGACGCCGACGAGCGGCTTCTTCGACGACGTTACGAGCGGGTCCGGCGGCGGCTTGTGCTGGAACGCCGACCGGGCCCCGCAGCCCGTCATCGCCGTCAGGGTCGCCGCCAGCAGCAGGAAGCGAAGGGTGCGCATGATCGCCTCTTTGGTCGCTTCACGGGTGTCTCTGCCGCAACTCTACCCGCCCCCCACCAGATCGGACGGCCCTTGAGCCGATCTCCAGGCAAAGTGTCCGCCCGGGCGCTGGCGCACTCGCGCCGTCGGGCACGATCCGCTCAGCCGCGCCGCCGGCGCAGCAGCCGCACCGCCACGAACGCGACCATGGCGACGACGATCGCGCCGCCGGCCCAGCCGAGGAAGCGAAAGTAGAAATCGACGTACCGGCCGACCGCGTCTCGGTAGCGCTGTTGGACGAGGACGACGAGTTCGGTGTTGCCGACGCGGGCCGCCCCGGCGAGCCACTTGCCCTCGTACTCCGGATGACCCGCCGTCGCGGCCGGGTCGTCGAGGAGCGGGTCGGTCAGGGTCGGAGCCGGCCGGACGACGCGCCGCAGTTCCGGCTCGCCGTCCGGCGGCGGGATCGGCCCCGGCGCGCCGGCCGGAAAGGCGACCGACTTCTCCCCGGTCGCGAACGCCGGGTGGACGAGCAGGACGTAGCCCGGCTTCGCGGCCGCCTTGCCCGGGACGGCGGCCGGGTCGCGCGGGGCGAGCAGCAGGGCGTTGTGTCCCCGGCCGTGGAGCGTGTCCAGACCGAGGGTCGAGTCGGTCGTCACCGTCGCGGCGAGGACCCATGCCGGGCCGGCTCGGCCGGTCGGCCAGAACGGCACGGAGAGGGCGATCTTGTCCCGGTGGTCGATCGCCGACTCGAACACCCGCGACACGTGGACGCGGTCCCGCTCCCGCTCGATCTCGTCGGCGCGGCGGCGCGCCCCCTGGAAATAGTCGCGCGGCGAGAAGTCCTTGCCGGCCTCCTCCTCCGGACCGACCCGGACCCAGTACACCTCGACACGGCCGTTCGGCTGTTGTACCAGGCCGGTCGTCAGGCGGGCGACCGGGCCGAGGCGGCGGGCGAGGACGGCCCGGGCGGCGGCCCAGTCGTCGGCCAGGCACGCGGCCGCCAGATCCGGGTCGTCCGCCGCGGCGAGGACGGCGTCGCCGATCTCTTCGAGCTTGCCCAGGACCGCCTCGGCGGCGAGGCAGGCGGCGTACTCGTTGCTCTGGCAGACGGCCTTCCGCAGGGCGGCCTCCTGGTCGTGCGCCAGCGACAGGCCGGCGACCGCCGCGGCGGCGAGGACGCCGACGACCAAGGCGACGCCGGCAGCCACCTCCGGCGAGCGGGTCACCTGCCGCCACGCCCGCGCCCAGGGGCCGAGCCGGCGGGCGCGCACCTCGTCGCCGCGCAGCCAGCGCTCCAGGTCGAGCGCGACCGCCGACGCCGACTCGTAGCGCTTGTCGGGGTCCTTCTCCAGGCACTTCAGACAGACCGCCTCCAGGTCGCGCGACAGGCGCGGGTTGAGTTGGCGCGGCGGCACCGGGTCGCGCGTCAGGATGGCCGTCTCGACCTCGGGCCGCGTCGCTCCGCCGAACGGCCGGCTGCCGGTGAGCAGCTCGTACAGGACGACGCCGAGCGCCCAGACGTCGATCGCCGTCGTCAGGGCCGCGTCGCCGCGCACCGCCTCGGGGGCCATCCACGGCAAGGAGCCGCCGCGCTCGCCGGCCGCGACGCCGGCGTCGTCGAGCCGGGCGGCCAGGCCGAAATCGGCGACGTGCGGCTCGCCGGCCGCGTCGAGGAGGATGTTCGCCGGCTTCAGATCGCGGTGCAGCACCCGCCGCTGGTGGGCGTGATGCACCGCCCGGGCGACCTTCGCCACGAGCGTCGCCGCCGCGACCGGGTCGTCCTTGAAGCGGGCCAGGTGCTGGTCGAGGCCGCCGCCCTCGATCAGGGCCATGGTGTAGAACGGCCGGAGCGCCCCGGTCGCCGGGTCGGCCTGCTCGCCGACGTGGTAGATCGGGACGATGTTCGGATGCCGCAACGCCGCCGCCGCCTCGACCTCCTCGCGGAAGTGGCGCGCCGTCCCACCCGGGCGGATCTGCTTCAGCGCGACGGCGAGCGTCGTGCCGGCCGGCCGGGCGCGGTAGACGGTGCCCATGCCGCCCTCGCCGAGCTTGTCGAGCAGTTCGTAGCCGCCGAAGCGCACGCCGTCGTCGGTGCCGACTGAGCGGTAGTCGATCGTCTTGTCGCCGTCCGATAGGCCGAGTAACGGGGCGAAGCGCGAGAAGTCGGCCAGGAACGCCGCCAGCTCGGCGGCGTGCTCCGGGTGGCGGGCGAGCCACTCGGCCGGGTCGGGCGCGTCGCCGCGCTCGGCCGCGACGACGTACTCGGCGACCAGGTCGTCGACTTGTGTCGCGGTCATGGCGGGGCGTCTCCGTCGAGTAGTTCGCGCAGCCGGGCCAGGCCGCGCCGCAGCAGGCCGGCGACCGACGCCGGCGTGCGCCCGCACCGCTCCGCGACCTCGGCCAGCGGGAGGCCCTGGCAGTGCTTGAGCAGGACGACCTGGCGCTGGTCGTCCGGCAGGGCCTCCACCGCGGCGGCGAGGCGGTCGGCCTGATCGCGGCGGTCGGCCTGCTCGCTCGGCGACGTCTGGTCGGCGGCGAGCCAGGCGTCGAGCCGGCACGAACTCGCGTCGAGGTCGGCCTCCAGGGACCGCTCCGCCCCGACGTCTCGCTTCTCCTGGCCGAGGGCGCGCAGCTCGTTGGCCAGGGTGCGGTTGAGGATCTGCCGCAGCCAGGCGCACAGCTCGGCGGGTGTCGATCCGCGGAACTGGTCCTGCGCCGCGTGGGCTTTCAGGAGCGCGACCTGGACGAGGTCACTCGCGTCGAGCTTGGTGGCGAGCCACGGCCGGGCGGCGACCTGCAACCGGGCGATCGCGACGAGGTAGCGGCGGAACTGCTCCAGGGACAGGTCGTCGCTCATGCCGGCCTCGCGCAATCCGATTTGAACCACGAATGACACGAATCACACGAATAAGAACAAAGACGGGATTTGTCTTCATTCGTGTGATTCGTGGTTCCACTCTCTTGATTACTCTGCTACCCGCGCCCCCGGCAGGACCAGGTCGTTGAACCGGTCTACCGGCTCGCGGCACGTCCACAGCATCCCACGGAACAGCAGCACCCGGTAGAGCGGGTCGTCGAACGTCCACGAGAAGTGGCCCGGGATCGACACGAACACCCGGCCCTTGCCACGTTCCGCCTCCCAGAACTGCGGCTCCGGCTTGTCGTCCTCGCGCGACGTGCCGAGCAGGCGGATCGTGCCCGGGTCGCCGATCAGCTTCCAGTAGCTCTCATCGACCAGCTTGACGCGGGCCAGGTTGCGCGTGATCGGGTGATCCTTGCCCGGGCCGAGGTCCACGTCGAGTGGGCCGTGCCGGTAGCGGATCATGCCGTTCGGGGCGGCGAGGCCGATGCGCTTGGCGAAGCCCGGCGCGTCGGGCGCGCCATCGACCGCCCAGTGGATCAGCACCAGGCCGCCGCCCCGGGCGAGGAAGGCGTCCACGTCGAGGGCGCGCCGCTCGTCCCAGGTGCCGTGCTGGTAGAGGACCGCGACGTCGGCCTTCTTCCACTGCTCGTCGGTCGGCCACGGGGCGGCCTTGCTCACGGTGACGCCGTCCGCCCCGGCGAAGAGCTCGCCCCAGACGCGTTGCCAGGCCGGGTAGTCGTGCTCGCCGGGGCCGTGGTCCTTCGGTCCGCTGACGAGCAGGACGTTGAGCGGCTTCGGCTTCTCAACCGCCACCGAGCCGGCCAGTGCGGCGACGACCTCGGCCCGCGGCCGGGCCGGCGGGAAGGGCCCCTTGTGGTCGGCCGGCATCGACGGCGGCGCGAGCAGGAACGTCAGCAAGTCCTTCATCTCGTCCGGCTTGAGGAGCTTGGCGAGCCCCTCCGGCATCGTCGAGATCGGCACCGGCTCCAGGCTCTCGATGCGGTCCTTGCGCAGGCGGACGACCTTCCCCTGGGCGTCGCCGACGTGGACCTCGTCGCCGGCGGTGCGGACGACGCCGGTGAAGAGCCGGCCGTCGGTCGTCTCGACGCGGTGCGTGACGTGGTCCGGGTTGAGGGCGTAGCTCGGGTTGGTGACGTCGCGCAGGACCGAGGCGTAGTCGCGGTGGACGAGGTTGCTCAGGTCCGGCCCGATGGCGCTGCCCCGGCCGTGGATTGCGTGGCACTTCGCGCAGGCGGCCTCGTGCTCGAAGAAGAGCTTCCGCCCGCGCGCCCAGCTGCCGCCGGCGAGTTCGGGAATGGTGCGCGCCACCGGCGCGGCCTGCCCCGGCTTCGGGGCCCACGGGAGCGTCAGGCGGTGGAGCGGCAGGGCGCGGTCGCGGCCGTCGGAACCCCGATACGCGATTTCGAGCCGCGGCGAGTCGAGCGTCAGGGTCACCGTCGGCTGATGGTCCGCGTCGCCGGCGAGCGTCAGCCGGGTGAGGCCCCCTATCCGTTCAGCCCGCCCCGGCCAGCCGGCCACCGCGACCGCCCCGCCCGACAGGCGGACTTCGGCCGCCTCCTCCGGCCACTCGTGGCCGCGCTGCGACCCCGGCTGCACCGTCGGGTGGAGCAGGCTCGCCAGGTCGAGGCGCGTCTTCAGCTCCAGCTTGCCCGGCTTCTCGACGGCGGCCCAGAAGGCGTCGTGCTCGGCACTGCCGCGCGTCAGGGCGCGGGCGACGGCCAGGTCGAAGTGCGGCAGCCAGATTGTCATCGGGCTGCCATCACGCGGCGTCCACGTCGCCTCGACGCCGTTCAAGGTGTAGTCCAGGTCCGTCTGTGGATGCTGTCCGGCCTGCTCGGCTCGCGGCAGGGTCAGGGCGTGGTAGCCCGGCTGGCGGTGCGGGGCGGTCGCGACGAGGAGCGTCCGCCGGTCGGGCGTCAGGCTCACCCCAGCGACGGGTAGCTTGAAGCGCGGCGTCGCCTGCTGCATCTGCACGACGGCGTAGCCCGGCCGCTGTTGCTCGAAGCGGTCGCCGGCCCGGACGTGCGCTCCGTAGTGGATCTCGACGGCGTCGCGCATCGCGGGCAGCGTCGTCGGGTCGAGTGGCCGGTCGAACGCGACGCGCACCTCGCCCGGCCCGGCCGACCAGACGGCGACCGGCTGCGGCACTGGGGCGCGGTACTCCGCCTTGAAGAGCTTGCCCTTGCCGGCCGGCCCGCTGCCCCAGTCCGGCCCGCCGCTGTGGCACGCCAGGACGAGGCTGCCCTTCGGCCCGACGCAGGTATCGACGAGCAGCATCGCCGTCGAGGCGAGCAGGTGGTTGCGCGCGACGTACCCCGCCGGCGTCTTGACGAGCTGTGTCCGGTAGAGCTTGCCCCGGCCGTAGCCGGAGACGAGGGCGTCGCCGCGCCACGCCGCGGGGCCGAAGCCGTCGTTGAAGACCAGGCCGCACGTCGACTGGTGCTGCGGGCCGTAGTCGAAGACGCTCGGCTCATCGACCACGTCCGGCAGGTGCTTCGGGTGGCGCGGCGGAAAGCCGTAGTGCCGGCCCTTCTGGATGTGGAGCAGTTCGTCGAACGGGTTGCCGTCCGGCAGCCAGGTCGCCCCTTCCTGGTCGGACGCGAACAGTTCGCCGTCGGCGTTGACGGCGAGGGCGACGCTGAACCGCACCCCGGTGCAGACCGTCTCGCGCTTGCTGAAATCGGGGCTGACGCGCTGGATCGTACCGCGCTCGCCGTCGAGGCGAAACTGCGCCTTGCCAGTGCCGTCGACCTGGTAGGCGTTCGTGAAGTCGGCACAGCCGAGGCCGAAGTAGATGGCGTGGTCCTTCGGGTCGAAGGCGATCCCGAGCGCATCGACGCCGTGTGGCAGCTCCTTCCAGCCGGTCGCGACGACGACCTCCTTGTCGGCCTTGTCGTCGCCGTCGGTGTCGAGGACGAGCATCACCTTGCCCTTGCACGGGAAGGCGACGCCGCCGCCCCGCTCGTAGCCCTTCGGCGTCAGGGCGAGGCCGATCGGGGCGGTGACCTTGCCCTTGCCCTCCCAGAAGAGTCGAGCCCGGTCCTCCAGGCCGTCGCCGTCGGTGTCGTCGAGCAGGTAGACGTTGCCGTCGTAGGCGAGGGCGACGAGGACGCCGTCGTCGCGATAGCGGACGTTGTTGACGTTGCTGAGATCGACCGGCAACTGCCGCACGGTGAAGCCCGGGGCGAAGAACTGCACCGGCGGCGGGTTGGCGACGGTCTTGAGCGGCTCGCCGCCGACGACCGGCGGCATCGTCTCCTTGAGTGCGGCCCACTTCTTCGACAGGTAGTCGCGCACGGCCGTCGCCTTCTCGGCCGGCAGTGGCTGGTCGAAGACGAGCACCTCGCACAGGTCGCCGGCGTGGAAGCCGCGCACCTCCTGCGGCCCCGGGCCGTTCGTGTAGAATCGCGCCCCGACCGTGAGTTCATCCAGCCGCAACACCCCACCCGTCAGCGGCCGGCTCGGGCACGCCTTGCCATCGACCTTTAGTGACACCTGCTTCGCACCGGGGTCGATGGTCGCCTCGACGAGGTGGACGGTGCCGAAGGGGTGGTCCTGGTCGAGGAGGCTCCGCGCGCCGCCGAAGCCGGCCCCCTCGACGTTCAGCGTCGTGAAGCGCGGCGAGGCGAACGGGCCGAGGTCGATCGTGAAGCCGGACTCGTAGTCGCGGCGGTCCTTCGCGTTGGCGGCGAGCAGGCCGACGAAGCCGCCCGGGTTGGCGTGCGGGCTGGCGACGAGGAAGACGGTCGCCCCCTGGCTGGCGCGTTCGCCGCCGACGTGGCGGAGGTGGTCGTCGACGCCGTCGAAGCGGACGAAGGCGAGCTTGTCGCGGCGGACGAGCGTCGGCCGCTTCTTCGCGTCGGGCTGCGACACGTCGCGCTTGGCCGGCGATGAGTCGGGCCAACGCGCGACCGTTGAGCCGTCCTTGCCGTCGAGCTTCGTCGCGTCGAGCCAGAGGGCGAGGCCGTCCGGCGGCGAGAAGGCCGGATCGGCGGCCGGCGCGGCGGGCGGCACCAGGAGCAGCAGCAGGAGCGTACGCGGCATGGTCGCGGTCCCCGAGGAGAGCGTGTCGGCACCGCGAATGTAAGGCACGGGGGGTGGAAAGGCAAAGGGAAGCTGAGCGCCGCCCGAGAAGGTTCGCTCACGGTGGCTGGACCGTACCTGAGACTCCAGCCACCATGAGGGGCACCCCAAACGTGACGACCAGGCCGTCCGCCATCGGCTTCGGATCGACGAGGTGGGGCACCTTGCCATGCAGAGTAGTCAGCAAGGCGGCGAGTTGCTGACCGATGCGGGCGTTGCCGTCCTGCACCGTGTCATCCAGGAAGGCTTTTACCCAGCGGAGGTCGTTGCGTGTCGGCACTAATAGACGCGGGGCCTCGACCGCGGCTTTGGTCAGGACGCGGAGCCGCACGGCGTCGGACTGGGTGATGATCCCGACGTTGTGAACGGTAGTGTTTCGGATTTGCCAGAGCAAGCTGACAAGCTCGTGACGCCAGTTCTCGCGGATGGGTTGCTGCTTCCCCTGTGGGAAGAGATAGAAATCTCCGACCTCGAACGGGTCGGCCAGCAGCTTGCGAAACCGCGTATTGATCTCGGTACAATTGAGCCAGGTCAACGATTCGCAGAGTGCCCGGCCGACGCTCCCCGCTCCGAAACATGCCGCGACGTGAGATCCCTGCGGGCTGAACTCGTTGAAGCGGTCGTCAGCGACCAGCGGGGCCAGGCGGTCGATACACTCCGCGGCAACCTCCTTGAGGAACCGCTCGAACGCCTCGATCAGGTTCACCAGGGCCATGCCATACAACCGGCCGAGGTGGCGTTGCAGGACGGCTTCCGAACGTCGGCGTTCCCCGCTCAGGCGGAGGACGTATTCCAGGGTACCCCACAGGTCGGTAGATGTCTGGGCATAGTGCAGGATGGGGGACCGCGCCGCGTCGGACAAGGGCTGCACGCTCTGCAAGACCGCTTTGATGCGTCGCGCGTGCTCCTGGGGCGAGGTCGCCATGGATCATCACCCGGCCTGCGTCGTGTTGCCGGCGGCTTCGAGCTCGGCCGCTTCGCCGTCCTCGGTCAGCAACCACTCAATAATCGAACCCTTCCAGCACAAATAGAACAGACGATCATTACTCCACGCCGGGAGGTCATCGCCGTCCTGGGTGACGACGTTGTCCGCGAAACAACTGACAAGCTTGCCCAGGTGTTCCTTCCCGATCGGCTGCCCCGTCGCGTTCTTGTCCTCCTTCTTGGCCTGGACGAGGAGGGGCCGGTTGATCCTACGGAGTTCCGCTGCCAACTTGCCCGCCGCGCAGGGGAAGAAGATCCGCCCCGTCAATAACGGGTCGCCGTCGACATTCCACCACGTCGCGTCGCCTTGCTCTTCGAGCCAGGCGGCGAGGTCGGTCGCGGCGACTTCGTAGTGCGGTCCTCCCCGAATGCCCGTCCGAAACCCGAGGACGCGTGACCCATTGCTGTTCATCGTCCAGAGGTAGAGCGGACCGTCGGCCTCTCCCTCGTTGGCCGGATCAACCAGGCCGAGGTCGGCGAGTTCCTCCAAGGCGCGGACGGTCTTCGGGTCCAGGCCGGGCTTGTTCCGGATGTAGTCTCGCTTCTGGAGAGTGCGAAGAACTTGTAGCTGCTCGTCCGTGACCCGCGCGGCCAGGTCCGGGATTGCTTCGTGGGGTACGAGTTCGGCAGGCACGTGGACGCCTCCAGGGGTGGCTCCTCCCGAAGCGATTATACCCGGGATTCGCCCGCCTGTCACGAGTGCGAGATCTACCCACCGCCGGCCTGTGCAGCGACACCCCGGCGTCGGAGGTCATCCCGCAGGGCTGCCCGGCCGAGGGCTCATCTCCTCGGTGAACAGGCCGTGGCCGAGCTGCAAGAACTCGACCAGGTTCCCGTCCGGGTCGTGGACGAACAGGGTGCCGGTGCCGAAATCGAGCGGGTCGTCGGGGGACGTGCGCACCCGACGGTTCGATTGGAAGTCGGCCTGGAACGGCCGGAAACCGTGGGCGAGCAAGAGTCGCAGCACGGCGCGGAGATCCTTCACCTGGAGGGCGAAGTGCTGCCAGGCGAGGCGCGGCCCGCCCCGCTCCGCGTCGGCGAGCGGGAACAGGTGGAGCGTCGCCCGCTCGTTGAGGACGAGCCAGAACGGCACCGTGTGGTGCCGCTCCAGGCCGAGCACCTCCAGGTAGAACCGCTCCGCCGCCGCCCGGTCCCGGACCACCAGGCAGACGTGATGTATCGCCTCGACCTCGATCCGCATGGGATACCCCCTTTCCGGGTAGATCCAGAAAGGGGGCGGACGCGGCCAAGGTTGCCCTACCCCGGCAGTGCGACGCGCCCGAGGGGCAGGTCGCCGGCGAGCAGGCGGTCGATCAGCTCGACGACGCCGGCCCCGCGCGCCCCGGCCGTCGTCAGGTCGGCCGTCTCCTTCACCGCCGGCAGGGCGTTCGCCACGGCGACCGCCAGGCCGCACATCCGCAGGAAGGCGTGGTCGTTCTCCGCGTCGCCGACGCCGACGACCCGGCCGGCCGGGACGCCCAGCTCGTCCAGCGCCGGGGCCAGGCCGACCGCCTTGTTGATGCTCGACGGCAGGGCCATCACCGAGCCCTTGTTGAAGATGACGTGCCACTCCAGGCCGAGGTCGCGGATCACCGCCAGCACCTCAGCCTCGTGCGGCTCGACGGTCGCGACGATGCTCCGGCCGACCGAGAACGGCACGCCGCGCCGGGCCAGCTCGTCGAGGAACTCCGGCGGCGGCGGGGCGGACAGGACGCGCGTCTCGCGCGTGTCCGGCCGGTAGAGCATCGCCCCGTTCTCGGCGACGATCCGGTCGAACAGGTCGATGTGCGCGAAGGTGGCGTACAGGTCGGGCAGCTCCCGGCCGGTGACGAGGATGAGGCCGAGCCCGGCCGGGCGCACCCGGCGCAGGGCGGCCAGGGTCGCCTCATCGACGATGCCGTCGTGGGCGATGGTGCCGTCGTAGTCGGTCGCCAGGGCGCTATAGTGCATGGGGTTCCTCCCGCGGTTAGCGGACGATACGCCAGGTGTCGGCCGGCTTGCGGTCGTGCGGCTCGACCTCCTCCTCCCAGACGAGGAACCCACCGGCGAAGGCGTCGTCGTTGCCGCCGCGGCGGCAGCCTTCGGGCAGCGGGTCGAGCCGCTCGACGTTGCCGCCGCCGAGCAGGACGTAGTCGGCCAGGAAGACCGCCCGCAGGACCGGCACCGCCTCCTCCAACGTCGCGTGCCAGGCGTCGAACCCGTCCGCCTCCAGGCCGGCCTTGCCGAGGTGCTCGGCCAGCGTCCGGCCGCCCTCCCAGGCGAGGGAGCCGAGTTCGAGCGGGACGACGACCCGCTCGGCGACGACGGTCGAGCCGAGGCCGGTCCCCAGGCCGAGGAAGAGCATCCGCCCGCCGGAGTAGCCGCCGAGGGCCTGCAGGGCGGCGTCGTTGACGATGCGCACCGGCCGGCCAAACCCCTCGACGAAGTCGTACCCGACCCAGCCCGGGCCGAGGTTGCCCGGGTCGGCGATCGGGCCGTGCGGGCCGACCGCGCCGGGGTAGCCGAGCGTGACGATGTCGTAGTCCCAGCCGGCCGCCACCTTCTTGACGCGGGCGACCGCCTCGGCCGGGGTCAGGTCCGGGCCGGAGTCGAACCGGCGCGGCTCGTCCTGACCGCTGGCGAGCAGCTTGACATGCGAACCGCCGACGTCGACGACGAGGATCTTCACGGGTGGGACCTCCGTGTCCTCCCCTAGCGAACGGCGTGCCGGGCCGGCGGGGGCAGGCAAAGGTGGGTAGGGGGACCGCCGGCCGCGCAGCCCGGCACGCGACACGGCGCAGGGGAGTGCCCGTCTTTCGGAGCCGCGCACGCAGCGAGTCTTCGAGCGGAGTAAGCGGTTTGCGCCCTGAGCCACCAGGTTTCAACCGCTTACTCCGCTCGAAGACTCGCTGCGTGCGCGGCTCTGACGATCCGGCCGCCCGAACCGCCCATCACCAGTGCATCACGAACCCGCCATCGACGTTGATCGTCTGGCCGGTGACGTTCTCCGCCCGCGGCGAGGCCAGGAAGACGGCCATCGCGGCGATGTCCTCCGCCGTCTGCCATCGGCCGAGCGGGCACACCTTCCGCACCTTCTCGCCGGCCCACGCCTCGTAGGTCGAGCGCTGCCCCTCCGGCTGCTGGTCGGCCCACGCCTGATAGACCGCGCGGTTCAGCGCCGTCTGCACCATGCCGGGGCAGAGCGTGTTGACGCGCACCCCGAACGGGGCGAGGTCCTTCGCGGCGCACTGCGCGAAGTTGATCAGGGCCGCCTTGCTCGCGCTGTACGGCGGGTCGGTCTGCGAGCCGATCTGGCCGGCGACGCTCGCCAGGAAGAGCACTGTCCCGGAGCGTGCCTCGCGCAGCGCCGGCGTGAAGGCGTGGGCGACGTTGACCGCCCCGACGACGTTGACCATCAGGACGCGCGGCCAATCGTCGGGGGTGAGGTTCCAGAACGGGAAGCCGAACTTGCCGGAGCCGATGCCGACCGCGAAGACGACGTGATCGACCCGGCCGAACGTCGTACTGACCTGTTCAGCCGCGGCCGTCATCCGGCCGAAGTCGGTCACGTCGGCGGTGATGGTAAGTGTGTCGCTCGGGAAGCCGTCCCTGGCCGCGGCGTGGACGGCCTCGTCGCGGTCGATCAACGCGACACGCGCCCCCTCGGCCGCGAACGCCCGGGCGATCGCCCGGCCGATGCCCTGCGCCGCCCCGGCCACGACGGCGCACTGCCCCTTCAGTCCCAGGTCCATGTCCATCCTCCCGCGTGGTGCCCGCGGTCAGGATAGCGACCCGGACGCCGGTCAGCCCACCTCGCACACGACGCGGAAGCCGAGGTCGTGGTCGTTCGTGCCGTCGGTCGTGTTGCTGCGCCGGGCGGACCGGCACCACGGCGGCACCGAGTTCCAGCCGCCGCCGCGGATGACGCGCAGCTCGCCGAAGCCCGGCCCGGCCGGGTCGGTCTGCTCGCCGTCGCGGTAGTCGCCGAACAGGTCGGCGCACCACTCCCAGACGTTGCCGTGCAAGTCGTACAGGCCCCAGGCGTTCGGCGGGTAGCTCGCCACCGAGCTGGTGCGGTTCAGGCTCCGGACGCCCGGCGGCAGGTCGGTCTCCTCGCGCAGGTCCATGTTCGCGAACCGCCACGACGGCACCGGGCCGAAGTGGTACGCCGTCGTCGTGCCGGCCCGGCAGGCGTACTCCCATTCCGCCTCCGTCGGCAGGCGGTAGCGCCGCCGGGCGGCCTCCTCGCCGGGCAGGCCGGACAGGATCGTGCAGAAGTTGAACGCCTGGGCGTAGGACACCTGCTCGACCGGGTGCTCGAGCGTCCCGCCGTGGAACGGGTTGAACCGGGCCGGGTTCCGGCCCATGACGCTCTGGTACTGCCGCTGCGTCACCGGCGTGACGGCCATGAAGAACGGGCGCGAGATCCGGACGCGGTGGAGCGGGTACTCGTCGTACTCGCGGTGCGGCTCGTCCGACGGCGAGCCCATCCAGAAGCCGCCGGCCGGGATGAGCGCGAGGTCCAAACCGATGCTGTTGGTGATCGTCGGCACCGCCGGCTTGACGCCGCGGGCGAGCAACTCCTGGACGCGCCACTGCCGGCCGGCGAAGTCGGGGTGATCCGGCTCCAGGCGCAGGGCCTGCGTCAGGCGGACCAGCTCGGCGCGCGGGTCGTCGCGCTCCTCGAGCCAGTCGGCGAGGATGAGCCAGACGGACGGGTCGTCGCGCGTGTCGCGGATGTCGTCGAGGAAGGGCTGCACGAGGTTCATACGGCACCGCCATCGGGAGGCCGGCGCGCGCGGAGACGGCGTCTCCGGGGCCTGGCCCGGGATCGAGGCTGACGCGAGGATCGAAGCGGGGACAGCAGGGGACGACCCGGAGCGATCTCACCGCAATCGTAACCCGGTACTGCAAGAAATCCAGACGCCGGCCGCGCGGACGATCGTTCGACGGGCGGCGGCGGCGCGCGTAACCGCTGCATCCGGCACGGGAGGCGTTACTTGCCGGGTCGCCGCGTTTCTGCCAGGTCCGCGCCGGGGACAATTGGACAAGCGGCGCGTTACCGCAGCGTCAGCTCCATCGGCGTGAAGGCGAGGTTCGTCGTCTCGCCGGCGTCCTTGAGGATCTTGCCGGCGATGACGAAGTTGATCGGCGCGAGCAGGCTGAAGTGGTCCGCGTCGGGCACCGAGTAGAACCGCACCCGATCGTTCTTCGACCGGCCCCGCAGCGCGTTGAGGGCGGCGGTGTTCGCCTCGCGTTCGCCCTCGAATACGAACGTCGGGCAGGCGATCGAGTGCAGCCACTTGATCGGCGAGCGGAGTTCGACCTCGCGGGCGTCCCGGGTGTCGAACGGCGTGAACTCCGGCGGGTAGCGCGACACGTCGTCGGTTGGGCCGAACGAGAACACCGCCCGGAAGCGGTCCGTCGCCGCGGCGACGAGCAGGACGAGCGTCCCGCCGGTGCTGTGGCCGCCGAGGTAGATCCGCTTCGGATCGACGTGCGGCTGCTTCGCCAGGAAGTCGGCCGCGGCGAGGACGTCGTCCACCTCGCCGAAGAAGCCCTCGCGCTGGCCGGGGTTGTCGTTGCCGCCGCGCAGCGACGGGAAGAACATCACGATGCCGGCCTGGCGGTACTGGGCCGCGGTCTGGTCGTTCTTTACCCGGGCCGGCGACCAGACGTCGTTGATCGAGTTGCAGTCGCCGCCGGTGATCCAGACGATGGCCGGCCGCTTCTTGCCGTCCTTCGGGTCGGGCGTCAGGTAGCCGGAACACGGGCCGACCGGGGCGTCGTACTTCACCAGGTCGAACACCTCCGGCGGCGGCACATCGACCGGGTCGCCCGGCTGGTTCGGCTGCGCCCGGGTCTGGAACCCCTTCCGGGCGTCGGCCAGCTTGCCGGTCGGCTGGCTGCCGCAGCCGACGACGACGACGAGGCCCAGCACGGCGACGAGCTTCCGCATGGCGATTCCCCCTTGGCGATGAGATAGGGTCCGGGTCTACTATACCGAGATCGCCGCCGCCGTCACCGCCGCACGGGACCCGCCATGAACCACCGCCTCGGCCTCCTCTTCCTCGCCGGCCTGGCCCCCCTGCCCTTGCTCGCCCCCGCCCAGAAGCCGGCCGACCCGGTCGGCGACTACGCCGCCGTCGCCCGGCCGCTCGTCCAGAAGTACTGCCTCGACTGCCATTCTGCGAAGGCGAAGAAGGGCGACCTCGACCTGGAGCGCTTCGCCACCGTCGCCGACGTGCGGAAGGACCTCAAACCCTGGCAGCACGCCATCGAGCAGATCGAGGCCGGCGAGATGCCGCCGAAGAGCCGGCCGCAGCTGACCGACGACGAGAAGACGCGCCTCCTCGGCTGGATCCGCGCGTTCCTCGACGCCGAGGCGCGGGCCCGCGTCGGCGACCCGGGCCACGTGCCGCTGCGGCGGCTGAGCAACTTCGAGTACGACGCGACGATCCGCGAGCTGACCGGCGTCGACCTCCGGCCGACGCGCGAGTTCCCGGCCGACGGGGCCGCCGGCGAGGGGTTCACCAACGCCGCCGAGGCGCTCGGCGACGTGTCGCCGGCCCTGCTGACGAAGTACCTCCACGCCGCCCGCGAGGTCGCCGGCTACGCCGTCCTTGTGCCGGACGGCTTCCGCTTCTCGGCCGGCAAGACGCGCCGCGACTGGACCGACGAGAACGTCGCCCGCCTGCGCCGCTTCTATGCCGACTACTCGACCGACGGCAAGATCGCCCTCGCGCCGTACGTGTTGGCGACGATCCGTCACCGGGCCGCCTTGACCGAAAAGAAGACGACGCCGGAGGAGGTCGCCCGGACGGAGAAGTTGAACCCGAAGTACCTGGCGACCCTCTGGCGAACGCTGACCGACGCGACGCCGTCGGAGCCGCTCGACGCCCTCCGGGCGGCGTGGTCGAAGGCGGCCGAGAAGGACGTGCCGGCCCTCGTCGGCGAGATCGCCGCCTGGCAGGGCGTCCTCTTCCGGACGGCCAACGTCGGCAACTATCTCCTCAAGACGCCGACCGGCTACGGCGAGGCCCTGACGCGCCAGGTGCCGGTCGATCCGGCCGTCGCCGAGTCGCAGCCGGTGCGCCTGGCCGTGAAGCCGACGCCGGGCCAGGGCGACGTGACGCTCTACCTGACCGCCGTCGAGCGGTCGCCGGCCGACGGGGCGAAGATCGTCTGGGGCCGGCCACGCTTAGAGGGGCCCGGCAAGCCGCCGCTCTTGCTGCGCGACGCCGCCCGGTGGTCGGCCGGGTTCGACGCCGACCTGCCGACCGCGTTCGTCGGGAGCACGAAGTACCTCGCCGCGGTCGCCGAACTGGCCCACGACCCGAAGATCACTGCCGCCGACGTGGCAAAACGCGACGGCCTCGACGCCGGCTTCCTGGCCCGGTGGGTCGAGGTGGTCGCCCTCGTCCCATCGACGCCGGGGGCGGCGTCGGCCGTGGCCCTGGAGCCGCTCGATGAGAAGTCGCCGCCCAACCCACAGTGGCCAGCCATCCGCGGCTGGCGGAAAAAAGGAACTGACCTGCCGACCGTGCTGACGAACGCCTCGGACAACGAGCTACAGATCCCCGGCCGCATCCCGGCACACGGCGTCGGCGTCCACCCGATGCCGGAGGAGTTCGTCGCGGTCGTCTGGAGGAGCCCGGTCGCCGGCACGGTCGAGGTGACCGGGAACGTGACGCACGCCCACCCGGCCTGCGGCAACGGCGTCGCGTACTGGCTCCAGCACCGCCGCGCCGGGCGGGCGACGCTCGTCGCCGAGGCAGGCATCCCGCTCGGCCAGGCGGCGCCGATCGCCGCACGGAAGGTCGCCGTCGAGAAGGGCGACCTGCTCGTCCTCGCCGTCGATGCCAAGGACAACAACCACGTCTGCGACATGACCGCCGTCGCGTTCCGCGTCGCCGAGGTCGAGAAGCCCGGCCGCGTCTGGGACCTGGGGGCCGACGTGGCGAACACGGTGCAGGACGGTAACCCGCACGCCGACGGCCACGGCAACAAGGACACGTGGAGCTTCGTCCGCGGGCCGTCGCGGCCGGGCAAGCTGAATCCGAACGTGCCGGCGGAGTCGGCCCTCGGCAAGTGGCGCGTGGCCGCCGGCGATGTCAACCGGCGGGCTGACGCCGCGCCGCTCGCCGAGGCGGTGCAGAAGCTGCTCACCGGGCCGCGTCCGGCCAAGGAGAACGACCCGGACCGCGTCCTGTACGACAAGCTCGTCGGCCACGAGAGCCCGCTGTTCCGGGGCCTCGACGTGACGACGCTGGCGAAGGCCCGGCCGCGAACGACGCCGCTCGGCCTGCCGCCGGAGCGCTTCACCGCCGAGGGCGACCTGGTCGCTGACAGCGGTACGACCGTCGAAGTCCGCCTCCCGGCCGGGGCGTTCGCCGGCCGCGAGTTCGTCGCCGAGGGCCGCCTCGTCGGCGAGGCGGGCGAACGGCTGGCGCAGTTCCGCGTCGCGACGACGCCGGGCGACCGCCGCTGGGACGCGAAGGCCCCGGTCGTCGGCGCGCCCCAAGGGCCGGCGGCAAAACGGCTCCGCGACGGCTACGCCGACTTCCGGCGCGTCTTCCCGCTGTTCGTCTGCTTCCCGCAGGTCATCCCGACCGACGAGGTCGTCTCGCTCAAGACGTTCCACCGCGAGGACGAGCCGCTCGTCCGCCTCTTCCTCGACGACGCGGCCGCCCGGCGGCTCGACGCCCTCTGGGCCGACCACCGCTTCATCAGCCGGCAGCCGGCCGCCGAGAACGACCACCTCGAGCAGTTCATCCAGTACGTCACCCAGGACCAGCCGAAGGAGATGCTCGCCTACTTCGAGTCGCAGCGGCCCGTCTTCCAGAAGCGGGCCGACGACTTCGCCAAGGAGGAGGCCGCCGCGATCCCGAGGCAGTTCGACGCCCTGCTCGACCTCGCCGGCCGGGCGTACCGCCGGCCGCTGACCGACAAGGAGTCGGCCGACCTGCGGGCGCTGTACAAGACGCTGCGCGACCGTGGCTCGCCGCACGAGGAGGCGTTCCGGACGACGCTCGCCCGGGTGCTGGTCGGCCCGGCGTTCCTGTTCAAGGTCGAGCAGGCCGCCCCGGGCAAGGCGGCCGGGCCGGTCAACGACTGGGAGCTGGCGTCGCGGCTGAGCTACTTCCTCTGGTCGTGCGGTCCCGACGACGAGCTGCGCCGCCTCGCCGCCGCCGGCAAACTGCGCGACCCGCAGGTGCTCGCCGAGCAGGCGCGGCGCATGTTGCAGGACGACCGTCTCCGCGCCCTGGCGGTCGAGTTCGGGACGCAGTGGATCCACGTCCGCGGCTTCGACACGTTCAACGAGAAGAACGAAAAACTCTTCCCGACGTTCGACGCGACGCTGCGGGCGGACCTGTACGAGGAGGCGATCCTGTTCTTCCGCGACCTGTTCCGGCACGACCGGCCGGTGACCGACCTGCTCGACTCGGACGCGACGTACCTCAACGACCGGCTCGCGAAGCACTACGGCATCCCGGGCGTGGCCGGGCCGGAGTGGCGGCGCGTCGAAGGCGTCCGCAAGTTTGGCCGGGGCGGCGTCCTCGGCCTGGGCAGCGTGCAGGCCCGCCAGGCGGGCGCGTCGCGGACGAGCCCGATCCTGCGCGGCAACTGGGTCGTCGAGACGCTGCTCGGCGAGAAGCTGCCCCGTCCGCCGAAGGACGTGCCGCAGCTGCCGGAGGTCGAGGGGGCCGACAAGCTGACGATGCGGCAACTGACCGAGAAGCACGTCAGCGTCGCGAGCTGCGCCGCGTGCCACGTGCGGATCGACCCGTATGGCTTCGCCTTGGAGCGCTACGACGCGATCGGCCGGCTGCGCGACAAGGACCTCGGCGGCCTGCCGATCGACGCGAGGTCGAAGCTCCGCGACGGCACCGAATTCGAGGGCCTCGACGGCCTGCGGACCTACCTGCTGACGAAGAAGAAGGACGTGGTCGTCCGCCTGTTCTGCCAGCGCCTGCTCGGCTACGCACTGGGCCGGTCGGTAGCGTTGTCGGACGGGCCGCTGCTCGACGAGATGTTGGCCGAGCTGAAGCGGAATGACGGCAAGCTGTCGGCGGCGGTGCTGGCGATCGTGCGGAGCCCGCAGTTCCGGACGATCCGCGGGGCGGACTTCGGCGAGTGACGACCTTCTGCCATATAGCCCCGGGCTTGCCCAGGGTCTTCGTTGCGAAAACCCCGCCGGCAAGCCGGCGGCTATGTGAAGAAGGTCCGACGCATGCAACGAACCGCTCAGCAGCCCGGGATCACCTTCGCCGTCGATGCGGTCACGCCGGCGGCCGAGGCCCTGCCGGAGTGGCGGATGCACGAGGCGCTTAAGGCGACGCTCGGCCCGGTCGAGAGCTGCTCCGACTATCACGGCACCGTCGTGGCGAAGGTGTACTACCACCCCCTCCTCGCGGCGGTCTACACGGCGTTCAGCCAGCACCGTCCGCTCGTCCTGTCGCCCGACGCGGTCTGGGTCACCATCGCCCAGGGCGTCGCCCACCACATGGTCGTCCACGGCGAGCGGCTGCGCGACCGGTTCGTTGCCCACCCGGGCCGACTCGCGCTGGAGTTCCGCTGCCGCGGCTGGGTGGCCGGCTCGCCCGAAAACCCGTGGCCGGAGGCGTTCGCCTCCTGGTCCGCCCAGATCCGTGAGTACGTCGGCCCGGAGACGCACGACGCCCTGGTGTGCGACTTCAGCACGACCGGGCCGACCGAGCGGGCCGCGAGCCAGGTCGTCCTCATCGACGTCTTCGAGCGGTACTTCCATTACCTCGCGCTGTGCATCTGCGGCATCCCGAGCGTGACGCTCGAAGGCAAGCCGAGCGACTGGGAACGCCTCGCCGAGAAGGCGGCCGCTCTGGAGCGGTTCGACCTCGCCTGGTGGCTGGAGCACCTCCTGCCGATCTGCGACCAGTTCGCCCGCGCCAGCCGGGGCGATGTCGATCTCGACCACTGGCAGGCGATCTGCAAGCTCCGCAAGGATTACGGCGGCGACGTCATCAACGGCTGGGTCGCCCGCCTCTTCCCCTACTTGCGGGCGTTCACCAATGGGCCCTGCACCCGCCGCAACCCGATCTTTGAAACCGGCGACGGCTTCCAGTCCTGGGACGCCCCTTCCGGCCTGTCCCGGGTGCCGTTTACCTGGCGGGATGAGGAGACCGCTCTTGATCGGCCGATGGAGGCGGTCGGCGGTCTGGTCGGCATGACGCAGGACCGAGCGACGCTCACCCTGCGGCCGCGGGTCGGCTGGGCCGTCCGCGCGGCGGAGAAGTCGGACGTGCTGCTCGACCGCCTGGCCCGAGACCACGCGACGTTTCCGAGCCGCAAGCCGGACCCGGCGTACCGCCTGCCCGAGGAATTGTGCAAGTTCTACCACCGCACCGACGGGGCGCATCTGTACGGCCGGGGCGAAGGGGCGGCGTTCCGCATCCTGCCGGCTGCGGAGGTCGAGCCGCTCGACTCGGGCGAACAGGACGACTGGGGCGGGAAGAGCTTCGGCCGAAGCGGCCGGATCTGGCACCGCTTCGGCCGGCTGGCGGACGGATCGTGGCTCGCGATTAACCTCGATCTCAACAAACACCTGCAGCCGTGGTCGAAAGACGAACGGCTACGGAAGCTAGAAAACTCGCTCGGCTACGAGCGCTTCGCCCCGATCTGCCACGGCTCGGACGCGACGTGGAACCAGCTGGGCCGCAACCCGGTCGTGGCCCTGTCGTTCACCGAACTGCTCGAACGCCTCCTCGACGGCGACGGCCGACCGTACTGGCTCGCCGCGGATTTCTCCCCCTACGGGGACGCCGAGTTGTTCACCCGGCGCAGTTGAGCGGCACCACATAGCCGCCGGCTTGCCGGCGGCTATGTGATGTCATCGGCCGCCCTTCGCCACTTCCCACACCCGGATCAGGTCGCCGCTGCCGTACGCCGCCACGACCGTCGTCGCGTCGGTGAAGGCGTACAGCGCCAGCGGCAGGCCGACGTCCGGCCCCAGCCACGCGATCGGCTTGCCGGTCGCCGCGTCCCAGACGCCGACGCCCGGCGCGTCGCCGTGGGCCGCCAGCCGCTTGCCGTCCGGCGAGAAGCGCACGCCGCGGGCGAACCATAGCCGCCACGCCTCGTCGGCAAGGCCGGCCGGCCGCTCGCACTCCGCGATCGTCTTGCCGGTCGTCAGGTCGATGACCTTCAACGCCGTCAGCTCGACCATCGCGACCCGGTCCGCCGTCGGGCTGACCGCGTACGTCTCGCCGACCTTGACCGGCTCCGCCTGGCTCAGGGCCGTCGTCAGGAACGTGCCGATCTTGCCGTCCGCCGTCCGGTACGCCAGCCGCTTGCCGTCCGCGGAAAGCGCTACCGGATGGAGGGCTTCAAACACCGCCACCGCGTGCCCCGTCGTGATCGAGAACACACCCGTATCCGTGGCGAAGTATTCCGCCCCCGGGCCGATGACGACGAGCGGCTCGTTGTTGCCGACCGCCTTCACCGCCTGCCCGGTCCAGATCGCCTGGCCCGTCTCGGCGTCGTACAGACCCGGGACGTAGTCGCGCACCGCGAACAGGCCGTGCCGGCCGAGGGCGGCCCGGTGCAGCTTGTCCGCCCCGCCGCCGAGGCGGAAGCGCTCCTTCCCCGTCGCTGGGTCCCAGACCCGGATCGGGTCGTCGTTACCGCGGCTGACCGTGACGAGCGACTTGCCGTCCGGGCCGAAGCCGAGGTCGAACGCCCAGTAGTCGGCCGACGCGCGCACGGCGCGTGGCTTGCCGCCGGCGGCGACCCAGAGCCAGACCTCCGGGCCGCCGTTGCCGGTCGCGACGAACCGGCCGTCGGCCGACCGGGCGAGCAGCCGGGCCGGGGCGCGCGGCCCGACGAGCGCGTCCGGCTCCTTGCCGGTCCCCGTCTCCCACAGGCGAAGCCGCCGGCCGGCCGGCATCGCGACCCGGCCGCCGTCGTTGGCGATGGCGTAGTTGCCGGTCGCCCCGACACTGGGGACGAACGTGTGGGCGACCTTGCCGCTCGCCGCCTCCAGCAGGTGCAGATTGGCGTACAGGGTGGCGACAAACTTGCCGTCCGGCGAGAAGCGCACCTCGCGGCCGATCGCTTGTCCGGCCCCGTCGTTGATGTGCCGCTCCCAGAGGTGCTTCTTCGTCTCGATGTCCCACAGCCGGACCGGGGCCGGGAACGGTTCCCCCCCCGCAGCGACGGACCCGGTCGTGGCGAGCTTCTTGCCGTCCGGCGAGAACGCCAGCGCCTCGTACGACTCCAGGTCGCGCAGCGGCGGCGTGTTCTCCGCCTGCGGCGGCAGGGCCGTCTTCACGTCCCAGATCAGCTCGCCCATCTCGGCGGCCCGGATCTCGGTCTTGAAGAAGTCGCTGTCGATCGCGACGCGCTTGCCGTCGTTGGAGACGGCGAGGTTGCGGACGCCCTCGGCCTCGAAGCTGGCCGCCTTCTTGCCGGCGGCGAGGTTCCAGACGACGACCGTCTTGCCGCCCTTGCCGACGGCCCATTTGCCGTTGTGCGACAGGCGCAGCGCCGTCAGGCCGAAGTTGTCGGGCACGGCGATCCGCGTCCGGGCCTGGAGCGTCCGCGGGTCGTAGGCGACCAGGACCGAGCCTAGCCCGGCGGTGGGGCGCACCTGGACCAGGGTGCCGTTGTCGGCCGAGACGACCGGGGCGATCGCGGCAGTCAGCTTCTGGTCGCCGGCCTTGGCCGGCTCGGCGGCGAGGGTGCCGTCGGCGACGGCCCACCAGCGCAGGGCCGCGCCACCGAGGGTGGCGACCTCCTTGCCGTCCGGCGAGAAGAGCACCTGCGTCACCTCGGCCGGGTGCAGGAAGCGCTCATCGCCGAGGCGCGTCGCCGGCTCGGCGGCGCGGGCTTCCGGGCCGGCCGGCTGTGGGGCGCGGCCGCCGCCGACCACCGCCGCCGTGACCAGGGCGAGGGCCAGCGCCGCCGCGACCGGCTTCCAGACGCCCAGCGCCGGGGCGCGCAGCACCTCCGTCGCCAGGGCGGCCGCCGGGCCGGTCGCCGTCCCGGCCGCGAAGCCGACCCCGGTCCGCACCGTCTCGACGACGAGCCCGGCCGGCGGCGCGACCGGGACACCGACCGCCGGGGCGACGCCGCGCCGGGTGAGGCGTTGCCGGAGCCGTTCCCGGGCGCGCGACAGCCGGGAGAGGACCGTCCCCTTCGGGCAGCCGAGCACGGCGGCCGCCTCGGCGTCGGTCCGGCCGTCCAGCTCGCACAGGACGAAGACGACGCGGTACTTCTCCGGCAGGCGGCCGATCTCCTCGTCGAGGACGGCGGCCGTGTCGTCGAACGGCGCGACCGGCGGGGCGGCGACCTCGGGCAGCGGGACGGCCCGCCGCCGGATGGCGGCCGTGCGGAGACGGACCGCCGCCCGGACGGCGACCCGGTGCAGCCACGCCGCGACGGCGTCGCCACGGCGGACGGAGGTCGCCTGCCGGGCCAGGGCGAGGAACGCGGCCTGGAAAGCGTCGTCGGCGTCGGCCGACGGGCCGAGGACGCGGCGGCACGCCCCCATGACGAGGCCGCCGTGCCGCCAGACGAGCAGTTCGAACGCCGCCTCGTCGCGCGACTCGGCGAACCGGCGGAGCAGTTCGCCATCCGGGACGCCCACCCCGGCCGGGTCGGCCAGGTGGGCGAGGTAGGCGACCATTCGCGGCGTCGGCTGGGTCGTCATCGGAGCCTCCGGGTTCGGGTGTCCTCCAGAGAGTGTCTTCACGGGCGGGGATGCTTCCCGATTTCTCGCATCGCCTTGCTCCACGACGCCGCCTCGCTTACGATAGCACCCAAACCCGGAGAAGCCGACCTATGCGACCCACCCACCCGCTCTCGCGCCGCACCTTCCTCCGCGGCGTCGGCGTCACGATGGCCCTGCCCTGGCTCGAGTCCGTCCCCGTCTGGGGCGACGAGCCGCGCGACCGCTCGTCGGAACCGCCGGTCCGCCTCGCCGTCCTCTTCTCCGGCAACGGCTTCCACAGCAAGGAGTGGTGGGCCAAGGGCGAAGGCGCGGCGATGGAACTCGGCAAGGTCCTGGAGCCGCTCCATCCCCACCGCGAGAAGCTCCTCTTCCTGCGTGGCCTGTTCAATGCCGAGGCCCTCATCGGCGGCATCCACAGCTGCCAGACCGGCAACCTCCTCACCGGGGCCCACCTCGCCCCGGGCGGCGAGGTGCGCTCCGCCGTCAGCTGCGACCAGCTCCTCGCCGAGCACCTCAAGAGCCAGACGAAGGTGCCGAGCCTCGTCCTTGGCTGCGAGCCGTCGATCGCGGCGGTCCACAAGAACTACTCGATGATCTACAGCTCGCACATCTCGTGGACCTCGGCGACGACGCCGACGCCGCTGGAGCTGTACCCCGCCCTCGCCTTCGACCGCCTCTTCCGCGACGAGGTCGGCCGGACCGACAAGAGCGTCCTCGACGCCGTCCTGGCGGACGCCCGCGGCCTCCGCTCCGGCGTCAGCGCCGCCGACCAGCGCCGCCTCGACGAGTACCTGTCCTCCGTCCGCGAGGTCGAGCAGCGCATCGACCAGGCCGGCAAGGCGAACCGCCTGCAAGGCTGGCGGCCGACCCTGGAGAAGCCCGACCAGCCCCGGCCGGCCGACGGCATCCCGCAGGACATCGACCAGCACATGCGCCTCATGTGCGACGTGCTCGTCCTCGCCTTCCGCACCGACACGACGCGCGTCTGCACGCTCAAGCTCAACAACGACCACTCGTCGCTGCGCTTCCCGCACCTCAAGGTGGACTACATGATCCACCACCTGCTCTCGCACACCGACGGGGCCGACTGGCTCAAGGTGAACCGCTTCTTCGTCGAGCAGCTGGCCTACATCGCCGGCAAGCTCGACGCCGTCCAGGAGGGCGACCGGACCCTGCTCGACAACAGCATGCTGCTGTACTGCTCCAGCATGATGACCGGCAACCACAACAACGACCAGCTGCCGGTCGTGCTCCTCGGCAAGGGCGGCGGCCAGATCAAGACCGGCCGGGCGCTCGACTATTCCGGCAAGCCGAACCGCAAGATGTGCGCCCTGTACCTGTCGCTGCTGGAGAAGGCGGGGCTCAAGCTCCGCGAGTTCGGCGACGCGAAGGAGAAGCTGGCGGAGGTGTGATCCGAGGCCGACGCGACGACGCCCCGGCATAAATGCCGGGGCTACCGAGAAGAAGCCCGGTGAACCGGGCTCGGAGGTCTTCAGCCCGGTTCACCGGGCTTCCTCGGCGTAGGCCCGGCATTTATGACGGGCCGCGCGGCGCGACGTCACTTCGCCTTCACCTGCCAGTCCGACGTCGTCGTCATCTTGTCGAGGTTGCCGCCGCCGGTCACCCAGTACATCGGCCCTTGCATCAATGCGACGTCGTTCTTGCCGAAGTGGACGCTGTCGACGACCAGGTCGAGATCGACGTGGAAGACGACGAAGTCGCCCGGGTCCTGGCCGAAGTAGCGCAGCCCCTCCGGCGTCCTGTCGTGCAGCACGGCCGACGACAGGTCGACCGGCACCCAGCCGACGCCGTCGGCGAAGAACTCCGCCTTGACGTGCTGCTGGGCGTACGCCTCGGTGCCGAGCTTCTCGCCCGCCTTGGCCGACAGGGCCCACCGGCCGACGAGCACCCGGGCCGGCACCTGGTTCGCCCGCAGCGCCGCGACGAACAGGACCGACATGCCGCCGCAGTCCGTCCCCTTCGCCTGGCAGACCGCCGTCGCCTCCCGCTTCATGTCCGGCTTGTACTCGTAGGCGTACCCCTTGCGGATATGGACGAAGACGCGCCGGGCGAAATCGACTTCGCCCTCGTCCTTCGCCTTGCGCAAGCCGGCCGCGTCGAGCCACTTCTGGAACGCCGGAGCCTCGAAGTCGATCGTCTTGCTCGGCCGCAGGGCGGCGCCGCGCTCGGCCGCCTTCAACGGCGCGACGGCCGGCGGCTCCGTCCCGGGCGCGAGCGGGACGAGCTTACGCGCGTGCAGCGTCGCGTCGTAGCGGAGCCGGACGTTGACGGCCTTCTCGTTGCCGCGACCCGGGACGCGGGCGACCAGGAGCGGCCTACGCAGCGGGCTCAGTTCCTCGACGGCCTTGCCACCGGGTTCGAGCACGCCCTTGATGCCGGTCTGGCACGGCAGCTCCGGCGGCCGGGGGGCAACGAGGACCCACTCCCGGGCGACGAGCTTCGGGGCGTCGATGCCGAGGGACAGCACCGCCTCGACCGTCTTCGCCGGGGCGACCTCGACGACATAGGCCGGCCGCTCAGCGGCGTGGGTCGAGCCGATCGCGAGCAGGAACAGGACGAGCGGCACGAGGCGCGGCATGGGGGCCCTTTCGTTCCGGGTGAGCGTCGCGTGGGGCACACCGGCTGGTATAGGTGCGGGTGCGAGGTCGGCCACCGCGCCCGTTGCATCGGGCCGCCGGCCCCGCTACCCTGGAGATACGCCTCGGAGGATCCGCCATGTCGTCACCGTCGACCTGTCTCTGTGGCCTGGCCCTGCGACCGGAATGGCAGTTCTGCCCCGGCTGCGGCCGAACCCCCGGCAAGACCTGCGGCCGGTGCGACAAGCCGCTCGAAGCCGGCTGGCGGCACTGCCCGTTCTGCGGCGAGGCGATCGCCGCCGTCCTCGTCGGGGCGGTCCACGCCGCCGAGGCCGGCCCCGGGCCGCGCGTCGCCGTGCCGGCCCCGGACGACGTGCCGGCGATCGACCTCGTCCCCGTCTCCCCCGCGACGCCGACGCCGCTCGCCACGCCGGTCGTCGCCGGACCGACCTGGGAGCCGACCGACCTGTGCTGGGCCCTCCACGACGCCCTGTTCCGGGCGTTCCTCAAGCCGTTCGCCCCGCTGTTCGCCGCGGTCGGGAAGGCCGACTCGCTGTCGAAGCTGATGACCGCTCGCGAGCCGGGCCTGTTCGTCAACGCGGCCGCCGCCGGGCTGACGAACGTCGCCGGCCAGCGCATCTACTCGGTCTGGCCGGCGGCGGTGCGGTCGGCCCTGAGCCAGCTCGAAGGCCACCGCAAGCAGTTGCTCGACCTGCTCGATCCGGCCGTGGCCCACATCCGCGAGACGGCCCGGGCCGTGACGGACCTCCGCCTGCCGGAAGGCTTCTGGGACGAGCTGGTCCACGGGGCCGGCCAGGCCGCGACGCCGACGACCGGGACCGGCATGGGGGCCGTCGGCGGGGCGACGCTCGGCTCGCTGCTCCTGCCCGGCCTCGGCACGCTCCTAGGCGGCGCGCTCGGGGCGATGATCGGCGGCAACTCCGTCAGCCAGAAGACCCAGGCCGTCCTGGAGCGGTACGACCAGGCGTGGGCCCAGTTGCTGCCCGGGCTCCAGTCCGTCTGGGACGGCGCGTGGGACGCCGTCGCCGAGGCGGCCCACCAGGGCGGCTGTCCGCTGCCGGGCCATCCGCACTACGACGACGCCGAGGAGGCGTGGGGCCCGCTGCGCGACCGACTCGCCGCCGGCGAGGCGCACCACGCCGACCTGGCCGACTACCTCGCCGAGTGGGGGCCGGTGCCGGACGCGCTGCGCCTCCAGTTCATCGGCTGTCTGTTCGAGGGCTGGGGCGGCGGGGCCGACGAGGCGCGGGCCCTGGCCGAGCGGCAGCGCCGCCTGTTCCCGACGCGGCCCGAGACGTTCGAGTGCCTGGCCGACCTCGCCCTGTCCGGCGGCGACGCGGCCGAGGCGCTCAAACACGCCGACCAGGGGCTGCGCCTCGACCCGGACCACCACCCGCTCAAGCTGGCGCGGATCGAGGCTCTCGCCGTCCTCGGCCGGGCGAAGGACGCCGAAGCGGCGGTCAAGGCGGCCGGGGAGCCGGCCGACCAGCCGTCGCCGTGGCTGGCCTACGTCCGCGGCGCGGCCCGCACCGGCGACGTCGGCCCGGTCGTCGCGGCGGTGACGGCCTGGCTGGCGATCGAACCGGTGCTGGCCCACGTCGCCCGCCAGCTGCGGACCGACCCGGTCGTCGGGCCGTACTTCGCCGCCGTCACGGGGCGGGTGCCGGACCTCCGGCCGTTCAACCGGGGCCTCAACGAGGAGTGCGCCGCGATCGTCCGGTCGCTGCTGCCGGCCGACGGCACCAAGGCGCACCACGGCGACCTGCCGGCGGCGAAGCAGCCCGGCTTCGCCCAGGCGTTCCCACGCCTGGAGGCCGGCGAGCGGCTGCTCTACTTCTACGACTGGAGCCTGTGGAACGACGCGATGATCGGCCTGGCATTGACGACGCGGCGCGTCCTGTGGCGCTGCATGTGGGCGAGCACCGTCGTCGTGCCGCTCAAGGGCCTCGACCCGAGCGACGTCGCGGCGGACGGCACCTTCCTCCAGATCGCCGGCCAGCGCGTTGATCTGGAGAACCCGCACCTGGCGACGCTGCTCGACGCGGCGATCACCGAGCTGGCCCTCGCGGTGAACCGCTGACGCCATGCTGTCACTCTTCCCGCCATCCGACGCCGCCCTGGCCGCGCTGCGCGAGCGCGACCGGGCCGCCGACTTCACCTACCCGCACGTCGGCCACACCCGCGACGGCGGCCCGGCCCCGGCCGGTTACGACGACGACCACAACCGCGTCCGTCTCGGCGACGGGGCGGATGTCTTCGCCGCCGGGACGGCGGCCCTGCGGCGGTGGGCCATGTTCCCGCCCGGCTGGACGCGCGTCGTGCCGGCCGAGGCACCGATCGAGAACGGCCAGGTCGTGGTCGTCGTGGCGCGCGTCCTCGGCCTGTGGTGGACGAACACCGCCCGGGTCGTCTACGCGATCGACGAGCCGCGCCGGTTCGGCTTCGCCTACGGCACGCTGCCCGGCCACGTCGAGCAGGGCGAGGAGCGCTTCCTGGTCGAGTGGCACGACGATGACAGCGTCTGGTACGACCTGCGGGCGTTCTCGCGGCCGCGCATCTGGCTCGCCCGAATGGGCTACCCGGTCGTGCGGTTCATGCAGCGGGCGTTCGCGCGCGACTCGCTCCGGGCGATGGTCGCGGCGTGTCGGATCGCGGCACCGTAGGTTCGCCCGGGGTGCGCGAAGTCCGCCCGGGGTGCGCGAGGACGCGACCCCGGGCTCCGATATCGTACCCCTTCGGGGTACACCGAACCTTGCATCAACCCCGAAGGGGTTGGATAACAGAGCCCGGGGTCGCGCTTCGCGCACCCCGGGCGGACTTTCCCCAGGAGGCTCTCCCCATGACCCGCTGGTGCCTCGTCCTCGCAGCCCTCTTCGCCCCCCTCTCCCCGGCCTGGGCCGACGCGGCGAAGCCGAACGTCGTCCTCATCATCGCCGACGACCTCGGCTGGGGCGACCTCGGCTGCTACGGCCAGACCAAGATCCGCACGCCGAGCATCGATCGGCTCGCGAAAGAGGGTCTCCGCTTCACGACGTACTACAGCGCGTGCCCGGTCTGCGCCCCGTCGCGCTGCATGTTGATGACCGGCAAGCACTCCGGCCACGCCGCCATCCGCGACAACAAGGCGACGCCGCCCGAGGGCCAGTGGCCGCTGCCGGCCGACGAGGTGACGCTGACCGAACTGCTCAAGCAGCGCGGCTACGCGACCGGGGCGATGGGCAAGTGGGGCCTCGGCATGCCGGGCACGACCGGCGACCCGAACAAGCGCGGCTTCGACCTCTTCTACGGCTACCACTGCCAGGCGCACGCCCACAACCACTACCCGACCTACCTCCGCCGCAACGCCGAGAAGTTCCTCCTCGACGGCAACGACGGCGGCGACACCGGCAAGCAGTTCACCCAGGACCTCTTCGAGGCCGAGGCGCTCAAGTTCCTCGACGCCAACAAAGACAAACCGTTCTTCCTCTACCTGCCGTTCATCATCCCGCACCTGGCGTTGCAGGCCCCGGAGGACGCCCTCGCCGAGTACCGCAAACTCGGCTGGGAGGAGACGCCGTACACCGGGCGGCAGTACCGCCACCACGCCACGCCGCGGGCCGCCTACGCGGCGATGGTCACCCGCATGGACCGGGCCGTCGGCAAGGTGCTCGACAAGCTCAAGGAACTGAAGCTCGAAGAGAACACCATCGTCCTGTTCACCAGCGACAACGGCGCGGCGACGCCCGGCTACGGCGGCGCGGACACGGTCTTCTTCAGGTCGCACGGCGACTTCCGCGACAGCAAGGGCAGCGTCTACGAGGGCGGCATCCGCGTGCCGCTCGTCGTCCGCTGGCCGGGCAAGGTCGCCGCCGGCGCGACGACCGACCTGCCGGCCGTCGGCTACGACCTTCTGCCGACGCTGTGCGAGGCGACCGGCACGCCGGCCCCGAAGGGGGTCGACGGCGTGTCGCTCCTGCCGACGCTGCTCGGCAAGAAGCAGGAAACGACGCACGAGTTCCTGTACTGGGAGTTCCCCGGCTACGGCGGCCAGCAGGCGGTCCGGATGGGTCAATGGAAGGCCGTCCGGCAGAAGCTGCGCATGGGACAGAAGGTGACCGAGCTGTACGACCTGGCCGCCGACCCGGGCGAAAAGACGAACGTCGCCGACAAGCACCCGGACGTCGTCGCGAAGTTGGAGAAGATCATGACGGCGGAGCACACGCCGTCGAAGGATTTCCCGCTGCCGGCCCTGGACGGGAAATGAGTGCCCCGGGAGGGCGAGGCTCCCGCCGAGCCGGCTTCTTGGCTCGGCGGGAGCCTCGCCCTCCCTTTCCGGGTAGGCGTCCGGTATCATACCTCCCGGCGGTCGGGCCCGGTCCACCACGGAATGACGCATGAGCGAGCTGCACATCGGCAAGTTCCAGGTCGTCGCCGAGCTCGGCACCGGGGCCCACAGCACGATCCTCCACATCCGCCGCGACGCGGACGGCCGCAGCTACGCCCTCAAGGTCGTCCCGCTCGACGACCCCGACGACAAGAAGTACCTCGACCAGGCCCAGCACGAGTACCGCGTCGCCCAGCTGTTCGACCACCCGAACCTCATCAAGATCTACGCCCTGGAGCTGGTCAAGGACTGGTTCTTCCGCGTCAAGAAGGCCCACCTCTTGATCGAGTACGTCAACGGCAAGACGCTCGATTCCTGCCCGCGGCTGACCTTGCCACAGCAGGTCCAGGTCTTCAAGATGATGGCCGACGGGCTGTGCCACATGCACAAGCACAAGGTCTTTCACGCGGACCTCAAGCCGGGCAACGTCATGCTCAGCCGCACGGGCGACGTCAGGATCCTCGACTTCGGCCTGGCCTGGATCCAGGGCGAGGGGAAGGACCGCGTCCAGGGAACGCCGGAGTACATGGCCCCCGAGCAGGCCCGCCACCGCATGGTCAACGAGCGCACCGACATCTACAACTTCGGCGCGACGATGTACCGCGTCCTGACCCTGCGCCTGCCGCCGCCGGCCGTCGTCGAGGACGGCACGCCGATGCCGCCCGGCACCTGGAAGCGGCTGTTCGTGCCGGTCGCCCAGGCGAACAAGGCCGCCCCGCCGGCGCTGTGCGACCTGATCACCGCCTGCCTGGCCCACAACGCCCGGCAGCGGCCCGAGAGCATGGCCCAGGTCCAGAACGCCCTGGACAAGCTCGTCGATGACCTGGTCCAGGGGCCCGACGACGGTTTAGACGCCGTCGGGTGGTAGCCTTCCTCCCCTCGCCCCCCGGCTTTGCGGGGGGAGAGGGGTTGGGGGTGAGGGGGGGAAGGCCGGTCGTGGTGGGTAGGTATTGTCACCACGGGATCGCCCCCGACCCCCTCACCCCGACCCCTCGCCCCCCGCAAAGCCGGGGGGCGAGGGGCTCCGGATGTCGGTCCGCAACCTGTTCCGCACCCAGCGAGGGATCGTCCATGGCCGAGTACGATGACCGGGAGCACTACATCCCGCTGCGCAAGAGCGACCTGCTCGACCTCCTCCTGCGCGACGACAAGGTCGCCGGCAACAGCCGGGACCAGGAGAGCCTCAAGCGACTGAACACCCTGACCGGGGCGGTGTTCCACTTCGAGTACCACGAGCAGCTCGAACACCTCAAGGACATGTACGCCCCGTTCGACCCGGACAGCGAGATGCACGGGGCGAAGACGCTCCCCGGCCCGGACCGCGACCAGCATCTCGACCAGCTCTTCGAGGGCGTCCGCCACCTGCTCGAGAAGGCGAACTACCAGCGCCTCGACGACGAGGTCCTCCAGAAGGCCCTCGAGGCGTCCAGCGACTTCGGCATCAACATGGACGTCGATTTCGACGTCTTCGACCGCTACGAGATCTACGTCCGCGGCGACAAGGTCGAGACGAAGGCGAAACGGCACTGGCTGATGTTCTGGAAGACGGTCGACGTGCCGGTCGACCTCTACAAGCGCTTCATCCTCGTCTGCAAGCTCAAGAAGCACCCGCGCCTGAGCAAGCTCGCCAACACGGACGGCGTCTACCTCAAGATCGTCAAGGACATCCCGAAGCTCGACATCGAGATGATGATCCCCGGCGGCACCATCCAGATGCCGATGTTCCAGAAGGTGATGCTCTACGGCTCGATGATCGGCGGCGGCCTGTACCTGCTCTACACCATCATCATGAAGCTGCTCGACCAGAGCAAGGACATCAGCGGGGCCGGCGTCGTCGGGGCCCTGCTGTTGCTGATCGGCCCGCTCGCCATCCTGGCCGGCTTCGCCCTGCGGCAGTACACGGCCTTCAACACCGCCAAGCAGAAGTACACCCTCATGCTCTCCGAGAGCCAGTACTTCCAGACGCTCGACAACAACCTCGGCGTCCTGACCCGCCTGCTCGACGAGGCCGAGGAGCAGGAGTGCCGCGAGGTGCTCCTGGGCTACTACTTCCTGTGGAAGTACGCCCCGGCCGGCGGCTGGTCCGAGAAGACCCTCGACGACACGATCGAGCAATACCTCGAACGGAAGACCGGCCTGAAGGTCGACTTCGAGATCGGCGACTCGCTGGAGAAGCTCGTCCGCCTCGAGATGGTCAAGAAGGTCGGCGACAACTACGTCGCCGAGCCGATCGACAAGGCCCTGGAGCGGCTCGACTACCGCTGGGACAACTACTTCACCTACAACAAGGCGTGAGCCGGTTCCGTCACGGAGGATCATCCATGCGTCTGATGTCGCTGTCCGTCCTGCTCGTGGTCGTCGGCGTCGCCAACGGCGATCAAGCCGCCGACCTGAAGGCCCTCGAAGGGACCTGGTCGCCGGTCGATTTCAAGATCGGCGGAAAGGCCGGCGTCCCGGAGAGCATCAAGGATTTCAAGCTCACGATCGCCGGGGCGACCTACTCCCTCGCCACCGGCAAGCAGACCGACAAGGGCACGCTCAAGCTCGACGACAAGGCCACGCCGAAGGGCATGGACGTCGTCGGGACCGACGGCCCGAACAAGGGGAATACCCTCCTCGCCATCTACAAGATCGATGGCGACAAGCTGACGATCTGCTACGCCCTGGACGGCAAAGTCCGGCCGACCGCCTTCGAGAGCACCCAGGAGAACGGCTGGCTCCTGGCGACGTACCAGCGCGGGAAGTAAGCCCGTCCGAGCCGGCAGCGTCAGCGACGGATCTTCCTCAACCGTCGCTGACGCTGCCGGCTCGGAGCGTCATTTCGGCGGCCCCTTGAAGGTGCCGAACGACCACGTGAAGCCGTCCGGGTCCTTCACCTTGCAGACGCGGTCGCCCCAGAACATGTCCTGCGGCGCGCTGACCGACGTCGCCCCGGCCGCCAACGCCCGGGCGTACAGGGCATCGACGTCCTCGCAGTAGACGTACAGGCCGAGCGGCGACGGCACGCCCGACGACGCCGGCGACTTCGCCTCCGCGCCGAAGCCGCCCTCCGGGCCGAACATGATCACCCCCTCGTGCCACTTCATCTCGGCGTGGACGATCTTCCCCGCCTCGACCAGCGGCTCGCCGAGCGGCGCGAAGCCGAACGCCTTCTGGTAGAACGCCAGCGACGCCGTCGGGTCGCGCACCGTCAGGTAGGCCATCACCACCGGCATGTCCGGGCCGCGCCACGTCGCGCTCATGTCCGTCTCCTTGCTCGCGGGTTGGGTTCACAGCGACGCCAACTATATCGGCGCACTGTACACGCGATCAAGAGAAATTCCGAACACTAATCTCACGACTCGTCGTCGTCGCGCGGCCGGGCCGAGGCGGGTGTGTAGAGGATGCGGCCGCAGGAGTTGCAGGTGGTGAACTGGTTGTTGGCGAGTTGGACGTGCTGCTGCGAGGTCATCGCCGTCGAGCAAGCCGAGCAGACGCGGTCCTTGACGACGGCGAGGGCGTCCGCCCCCTTGGATTTCACGCAGCGGTCGTAGTCGATGCGGAGGTTGGCCGGGATGCCCTTCTCGACCTCGGCTAGGTCGAGGACCGCCTGCTTGAGCAGGCCCTCCTGCTCGGTCTTCTTCGCGGTGGCGGACGCCTCGAACCGGGCGTACTCGTCGCGGATCGCGGCCAGGGCTTGCTCCAGCTTCGGCACGTTCGGCGAGCGGTCCTCGACCTCACCCATCAGGGTGAGGATCTCCTCCTCGAGCTTACCGACCGCGTCCTTGCCCTGGGCGATCTCGGAGTTGAGGGCGTCGAACTCCTTCGTCGAGCCGGCCGAGGCGAGCTTGGCCTTGCTGCGGTCGATCTGCCCTTCGCGGGCCTTGAGATCGACCTCCTTCTGGTGGATGGTCACCTTCAGCTTCTTGATCGCGTCCTGCTCGTCCTTGAGTTGCTGCTCGGCGAACGTCACCCGGCCCTGCTGCGTCTTGAGCGACTTCGGGTAGCGGTCGATGCCGTCCTGTAGGTCGCGGACGAAGCGCCGGAGTCGGTGCACCTCGCGGAACAGCGCGTTCAGGTCGTCGGCCATGTCGTGTCGTCCTTGGCTGGACGGGCCGCGACGGTGCGGGGGCGGCGGGTGCGACCCGCTCCCGCACCGTCGCGGCCCGCCGTCGTTACCGTTTCGACCCGTCCAGGAAGCCTTCCAGCTGCCGGCTGCGGACCGGGTGCTGCAGCTTGCGGACCGCCTTGGCCTCGATCTGGCGGACGCGCTCGCGCGTGACCTTGAAGATCCGGCCGACTTCTTCCAGGGTGTAGGTGTAGCCGTCGCCCAGGCCGTAGCGCAGCTTGATGATCTCGCGCTCGCGGTAGGTCAGCGTCTTGAGCACCTGGTCGATCTTGTCCTTGAGCATCTCCTGCGTCGCCGCGGCGACCGGCGACTCGGCCGAGTCGTCCTCGATGAAGTCGGAGAAGTAGCTGTCCTCGCTCTCGCCGACCGGCCGGTCCAGGCTGATCGGGTGCCGGCTGATCTTCATCACCCGGCGCGTCTCCTCGACGGAGATGTTCGCCGCCTTGGCCGTCTCTTCGATCGTCGGCTCTCGGCCCATCTCCTGGAGTAGCTTCTTCGAGACGTTGCGCAGCTTCGACATCGTCTCGATCATGTGGACCGGGATGCGGATGGTGCGGGCCTGGTCGGCGATGGCCCGGGTGATCGCCTGGCGGATCCACCACGTCGCGTAGGTCGAGAACTTGTAGCCGCGGCGGTACTCGTACTTATCGACGGCCCGCATCAGGCCGGTGTTCCCCTCCTGGATCAGGTCGAGGAAGCTCAGGCCGCGGTTGCGGTATTTCTTGGCAATCGAGACGACGAGGCGCAGGTTGCCGCCGGACAGGTCCCGCTTCGCCTGCTCGTACTCGGCGAAGCGCTTGCGGACGACGGCGACGCGGTTGCGGAGGCTGAACGACTCCTCGAACGTGTGCAGCATGTAGTCGTGCAGCTCGCGTTCGAGCGATTGCAGGTCTTCCTGGTTGGCGTGCTTGTCCGCCTTCATCTCGGCGATCTGCTCTTCCAGCTCGTCCATCCGGGTCGAGATCTGCTCCAGCTTCTTCATCAGCGGCTGGACTTTCTGCGTCCGGATCGACAACTCCTCGACGAGGGTGACGGCCTTGCGGCGGCGGATGCGGAGCGCCCGCCGCAGGCGCATCTTCTCGGCGTCGGACGTCGCGGCGTCGAGGAGCTTGTCGAAGTCCTCCTTGTTCTGCGTCATCAGATGCTCCAGCGTCCGCAGGTTGTGCGGCATGCGCTGGAGGATCTTGTCCTTCTCCAGGTTCTCGGTGAGCGACACCTTGACCGTCCGGTCGAAGGGGAGATCGCCCTGGTGGACGCGGCGGAGGGTATCGACGACCTGGAGCAAGGCCCCGTCGCACTCGAGGACTTTTCGGCGGAAGCGCTTGCGGGTGACCTCGATCTTCTTGGCCAGCGCGATCTCCTGGTCGCGCTTCAGCAGCGGGATCTCGCCCATCTGGGTGAGGTACATGCGGACCGGGTCGTCGATGCGGCGCGAGTCCTCCTCCTCCATGAAGATGAGGTCGAGCTCGCCGATCTCCTCCTCGGCGGCGGCGGCGGTGCCGGTGGCGGCCCCCTCGCGTTCCTCGGCGTCGGATTCGTCGAGCAACTCGACGCCGGCCTCCTCGAGGAGTTCGAGGATCTGGGCGATCTTCTCGGGGTTGGTCTCGTCCTCGGCCAGGTGGTCGTGGACCTGATCGTAGGTCACGAAGCCCTTTTCCTTGCCCTGTTCGAGCAAGGTCTTCAGGCCGTCATCGATCTTTTCCATCCAGACCTCCCCTTCACCCTGCGGTGCCCGGCGGCGCGGGGGCGTCGCCGGGTTTACGTTCGGTGTCTCGACCTTGTAGTTGCCGGAGCAGGGCCAGGGCCGCGTCGTGGTCGGCCGTGCCCCGCAGCCGGGCTTGAAGCTCTTGCTGCGCCGCGGCGGCGCGGCGCTGGCGGAAGAAGTCCAAAAGTTGTCGCAGCCAGCCGCGCGGGTCGTTGTGCCGCCGGCCGATCTCCTCCAGTTCGAGCGCCTTCTGCGTCAGCGGCCCGCTCTCGATCCGCGGCCGGAGGTGGTCCAGCGTCGCCGGCTGGCCCTCCTGGTCGAGTTCGTACAGGCCGGCGAGCACCTTGCGCAGGCCGGGGTGCTCGACCGCGTCGGGCGGCAACTCCGCCCGCGCGACGCCGACGAGGTCCGGCGTGCCGAGCAGGACGGCGAGCAGTTCGCGCTCCTCCGGGGCGGCCGGCCCCTTGCGCGGCTCGGCCGGCGGGTCATCGTCGCGGCCGGCGCGGGCCGTCTCGGCGTCGCGCTTGCCGCGACGTAGCTCTTCCAGGCGGGCCCATACGGTCTCCTCCTTGAGGTGCAGGCGCTGGGCGATCCGGGTCACGATCAGCTGCGACTTGACGGCCCCGGCCTGGTCGGCCGCGGCGGGGGCCAGGGCGATGATGCCCAGGACGGCATCGACGGCCCGGCGGGTCGCCTCGGCGCCGCGCGGCTGGCCGTCGGCCAGGAGGCGGTCGAGCTTGAAGTCCAGGGCGTTGACCGCCCCGGCGAGCACCGCCCGGAACGCCTCGGGGCCCTGGGCGACGAGCAGGTCGCACGGGTCGAGGCCGTCCGGCAGGGTGGCGATGTCGAGTTCGACCTCCTCGCTGGCGAAGATCTCCAGCGCGCGGTCGACGCCGGCGTCGCCGCCGGCGTCCGCGTCGTAGACGAGGACGACCCGCGGCGCGAACTGCCGCAGCTGCCGCACGTGGCGGGCGTTCAGGGCCGTTCCCATCGTCGCCACCACGGGTCGCACCCCCATCTGGTGGGCCATCAGGACGTCGGTGTACCCCTCGACGACGGCGAGGAAACCCTCGTTCGCGGCGGCCTGCCGGGCCTGGTCCAGGCCGTAGAGCAGTTCGCTCTTGGCGAACAGGGGCGTCTCCGCCGAATTGTAATACTTCGCGGTCCGGTCGGCATTCGGCGACGACGGCAGGATGCGTCCGCCAAAACCGACGACCCGCCCGCGCGCGTCGCGGATCGGGAACATTACCCGCTCGCGGAACCGGCAGTAATGCCCCCGGCCGTTGTCGCTCCGGGCGATCAGGCCGACCTTCTCCAGCAGGTCGAGCGAGATCGCCGACTCGCGGGCGCGCTGCACCAGCCAGGTGCCGGCCGGCGGGGCGTAGCCGAGCTGCCACGTCCGGATCGTCTCGCCGGCCAGGCCGCGCGACTCCAGATAGGCGAAAGCCGGCTCGGAGGCCGGGTCGTCCAGCAGTGCCTGCTGGAACTGCCCGGCCGCCCAGCGGACTATTTCCAGCATAAGGGCGCGCGTCTGGGCGTGCGGGGAGGCCGGACCTTTTTCCAGGACGATCCCGGCGCGCCGCGCGAGAAGTTCGAGCGCCTCGGCAAAGCCGACACGTTCGAACTCCTGGACGAAGGAGAGGACGTCTCCAAACTTGCCGCACGACCAGCAGCGGTAGCGCTGGCGGCGCGGGTCGACGTCGAAGGACGGCCGGCGGTCGTCGTGGAACGGGCAGAGGCCCTTGAAGGTGGGGCCGGCGGGGCGCAGGGCGATGTAGCCGCCGACGACATCGACGATGTCGTTGGCCTCCTTCACCTGCTGGACCCGGTCGTCGGCCAATGGGCACCCTGGGTCTGAGCCAGCGAACTCCGTGATTCCGCGGGGGCGACGAGCCGAAGCGGAGACGGAGCGGAACCGTCGCGTGGACCACAGGCGGGGTATCCTGCGCGAGGGGTAGTCGCGCAGTCGTCCGGTCGTGGGCGTATCCGGCCTAGTGCGGCGGAGCGCGGCGTGGGGGCTGGCGAGGGACGCGATGAGCCGGGCTGAAAGGCGACGGGGGAAGGCCGGGGGTCGTCGAGCGAGGCGGCGAGCCGGCTGGCCGTGCGAGGTTCCAGAGCGCCCGGTCGGTCTCCTTGCTGCCTGAATCCCAGTCGGCGTGCAACCCGCGGAAAGGTCGGCGTGGCGTCCTTGCCGGAGCGTTCGTCCCCGCGGCATCCAGCCGGCGGGGTTTGGCGGTCCAAACGCTATCAGGCAGTATAGCCAGTGCCGCTTTACCCGTCAAGCTGGGCAACCGCCGGAATCGGGGCGGACACCTCGCCTCAACCCCCGTGGGCGTCGTGCCTTATCCGTTCCCCCGGTCGCGCCTCCTGTAGCGGTTCGTTCGCGCCGGCCGGGTCAGACCGCCCGCGCCGTGTCGGATTGGCTGTACCGCCTGCGTCGGCCCTGCCGATGACGACAAGGCACCGGCCGGAGGCCGGCTTCGAGCTACTCAAGGAGGCAGGGATGGGCAGCAGTCACACCTCACTTTGGCGAACCCTGACGCGCAAGGCACGGCTCCTGATCGCCGGCCTGGCGCTGGTCGGTTCGATGACGGTCGCCTGGGCCGCCCCGCCGCCCGCGGCCTCCCAGATGCTCACCTACGCCCCGCGCCAGGACGGCGTCCAGCCGTCGGTCCCGGCCGCCGGCACCGAGGCCAACTGCAAGGTCGACCTCATCAAGGGCCAGGGCAAGGGCTCCGGCTGGCTGCTCCGCGACGCCGGCGGCCAGCCGCTGCGCTTCTTCTTCGACTCCAACGACGACGGCAAGGTCGATATCTGGTCCTTCTACAAGGACGGCGTCGAGACGTACCGCGAGGTCGATACGACGTTCAACGGCAAGCCGGACCAGTACCGCTGGCTCAACGCCGGCGGGAGCCGGTGGGGCGTCGATGCCGACCGCGACGGCAAGATCGACACCTGGAAGACGATCTCGCCGCAGGAGGTCGCCCAGGAACTGCTCGCCGCCGTCGCCAACAAGGACGCTGCCCGGCTCCAGCCGCTGCTGCTCTCCGACGCCGATGTCAAGGCGCTCGAGCTGCCGGCCGACCCGGCCGGCAAGCTGATGGCGAAGGTGAAGGCCGCCCCGGCGAAGTTCACCGACACGGTCGGCAAGCTGACGAAGATCAGCCCGAAGGCGACGTTCATCCACCTGGAGACGGTCGCCCCGCAGACGATCCCCGGCGACCAGCTCGGCAGCCGGCAGGATCTCGTCAAGCACACGCGCGGCACGATCCTGTACGAGGTCGGCGGCGCGAACGACTGGCTCCAGACCGGCGAGATGATCCAGGTCGGCAACGCCTGGCGCGTCGTCGATGCCCCGGTGCCCGGGGCGGTGCCGCCGGACCTGCTCGCCGGCAACAAGGCCGGGACGGCCCTCGACCAGAACCCGGCCCTGATGAAGTTGATCGAGGAGCTGACCGCCCTGGACAAGACCGCCCCGACGAACGTCAGCGGCGTCGATGCCAAGGTGACGCAGCACCACCTGAAGCGGGCCGACCTGCTGGAGAAGATCGTCAAGGAGGTCAAGCCGGAGGACCGCGAGGCGTGGATCCGCCAGGTGGCGGACAGCCTGAGCACCGCGGCCCAGTCGGCCCCGGCCGGCGACACGGCGGCGATGGGCCGCTTGCAGAGCCTGGTCAAGCAGATCGTCGCCGCCCTGCCGGGGAGCAACCTGGCGGCGTACGCGACGTTCCGCGAGATGCAGTCCGACTACTCGCAGAAGATCCAGAAGGCGGACAAGTTCGAGAAGGTGCAGCAGGAGTGGTCCGAGAGCCTGGCGAAGTTCGTCCAGGCGTACCCGAAAGCGGACGACACGGCGGACTGCCTGCTCCAGCTCGGCATGGTGAACGAGTTCATGAACAAGGAGGTCGAGGCGAAGAACTGGTACGGCCAGATCGTCAAGAACTTCCCGACGAAGGCCCAGGCGGCGAAGGCGGCCGGGGCGATCCGTCGGCTCGACCTGGAGGGCCAGAGCGTCAAGGTCGCCGGGCCGCTGCTGTCCGACCTCGGCACGCCGTTCGACCTCGACCAGCTCAAGGGCAAGTACGTCGTCGTCTACTACTGGGCGAGCTGGAACAGCCAGTGCGCGAACGACTTCGCCAAGCTGAAGACGCTCATGACGACCTACGGCCCGAAGGGGCTCGACGTGCTGACGATCAACCTCGACGCGACGCCGGAGGAGGCGAAGGCGTTCCTGACGAAGAACCCGGCCCCCGGGACGCACCTGTACCAGTCCGGCGGCCTGGAGGGCAAGCTGGCGACGGACTACGGCGTCATGGTGCTGCCGAGCATCTTCCTCGTGTCGAAGGACGGCAAGGTTCTCAACCGCAACCTGCAGATCGGCGGGCTGGAGGACGAGCTGAAGAAGCAGCTCAAGTGAGCGGCCCCGTTTCAATCGCGCCGCTCGCCAATATCGATTACCGCAACACCCACTCGACGACCTTCTCCGGCGTCAGGGCTCCCATCTCGCGCTTCAACTTATCCTTCGCGCCGGCGGCGGCGTACGCCGCCTCCAACCACTTGCCGGTGCCGCTGCCCTGGTGGTTGAAGTCGAGCAACTCGTGCGGCGCGATCAGGCCGGCGAACGCGCCGAGGCCGCCGTACTTCAGGGCCCCGGGCAGCATCATCGGGTCGTCCGTCGTCCGGACCTGGTCGAAGCGGAACCGGTTCACGTCCGCCGCCGTCCGGGCGACCGCGTCGCCGCACACCGCCCGGGCGAGCAGCACCGCCGGGCCGGCTTCGCCGAGGCCGACCAGATGCACCGGCTTCGTCCCGGCGATCGCCTTCGCCGCCGCGACGGCGGTGACGACGTCGCGCACCTGCTGGGCGAGCAGCGGGCGGTTGTAGCCGAACGTGTAGCCGGCGAAGTTCTTGTCCACCGGGGCGGCCTTCGTCGTCAGCTCCGGCACGAGGACGGCCACCTTCGCTGGGACGGTCGGCATCCCGCCGCGCGGGTCGACCCAGACGACGACCGCATCGACCTCCGCGCCGCGCTTGAGCGTCGCCGAAACGGCCTCCTGACTCGGCCGGGTCGCCGTCACCTTCTCGCCCTGGACCATCAGGTCGATCTTCGCCGGCACGCCCTCGTCGGTCATCACCTTCAGCGCCGTGCCGATCACCTTGCGGTACTCCGCCAGCGACGCGGCGTCCTTCGGCAGGAGCCCCTCGATCTGGACGTCCGACGTCTGCGTCAGCAGGCGGCGCAACGCCGCCGCGTCGGCGCTGTCCTGCGGCCGGGGGTGCTTCTCGTCGAAGACGCGCAGCTCGGCCGGCGGCACCGGGACGAACGGCTGCTCCTTGACCGGCGACGCCTGGCCGAGCTTGAGGTGCGTGTTGAACCAGTCGTACATCACCTCGCGCGACACCTGGTTGTAGTTGTGGCCGTACTCCGGGAAGCACTTCGCGAAGACCTTGTCCTCGGCCCCGTGCAGCTTGTAGAGGGCCTTCAACTCCGGGTAGCCCTTCTTCTCGATGTCCACCGTCCAGTCGTTCGCGCCGATCAGGGCCATCGGCTTCGGCGCGAAGCAGCCGGCGATCTCGACGTTGCCGAGGCCGATGCGGAGGTAGGAGCAGTTCTCGCAGATGCAGCCGCCCTGCATCGCCGTGCCGACCATGACCGCCGGCACGACCGCCGCCGGCCGGTCGTCGATCGCCGCGAGGATGAACGTCTGCGTCCCGCCGCCGGACGCCCCGGTCACGCCGACCCGGGCCGGATCGACATCCGGCAGGCCGCTGAGGAAGTCGAACGCCCGGATGCAGTTCCACGTCTGGAGGCCCATCGCGTTCTGGAGGCGCAGCTCGGCGTCGGCGTCGGTGAAGCCCTGCCGGTGCGGGATGGCCGTGCTGTCGGCGTAGCCGACCATGTCGAAGAAGAAGACGACGCACCCCATCCGGGCGAGTTGGGCACAGCGGGCCTGGAGCGGGTACTTCGCGCCGGCCTCGGTCTTCTCGCCGCCGCCCTTGACCTGGGCCTGGACCTCCTTGTCGTTCGCCTCGAAGAGCCGGCCGTTGGCCCAGTGGCCGTGCGGGCAGAGGACCGCCGGCCGGGGCCCCTTCGCCGCCGCGGTCGACCGGTAGAGGTTGCCGGTGACGTAGTGGCCCGGCAGCGACGCGAAGTAGACCTTCTCGACCGTGTAGCCGTCGCGCTCGATCTTGCCGTGGATGTTCGGGGCGAGCGGCGTCTTCGCCGGCATCGGCCACAGACCGTTCGCGACGAGGAGCTGCGCCCGGACGAAGTCGCGCCGCTTGTCCCACTCGGCCTTCGTCGCCGGCGGCACGAAGAAGAAGTCCTTGTCGTTGAGCGTCCGGACGCGCGGCGGCTCCTGGCCGGCGACGACGCCGACGGCCAGCGCGACGCCGAGGAGCAGAGAGAGGGTGCGGATCATTTGGTGGTCTCACCGGGAGGGGTGGGGGGATTCTCGGCGGGCGGCGGGGCGTCCTTTTTCTCGTCCTTCTTGCGGAGCGGGGCGAGGTGTGGCTGGAAGACGGTGTCGAGCAGGGAGATCTTCTGCCAGACCTTGCGCGACAGGCTCGTCGTCAGCGTCTCGATCCGGTCGGCGGCCTCGAGCGTCTGCGGGTCGGGCAGGCCCTCGACGTACAGGGCGGCGACCTTGCCGATGATCGCGAGCAGGTCGGTGCAGTAGTGCAGGTAGCGGGCCATCTCGACCGCCGGCAGCCGGCGCGGGTCCGGATCGCCGTCCGTCGTCAGCAGGTACGTCTCGGGGTCCTTGCGGAGCTGGTGCATGTCGATGATGTGGGCCATCGCGCGCAGCTCGTGCAGGGCGGCGATCGCCCGCTGGCGCTTGAACCGCAGCTCGAGCGTCACGAGGAAGCCGATCAGGGCGAGCAAGAAGACGGCGCTCGTCAGGACGTTCGTGACGAAGGTGGCGACCTCCGCCACGTCGTCGACCGCACTGGAGTCGTAGCGCAGGCTGACCGCGACGTAGCCGAACAGGACGACGAGGATCGCGACGAGGACGCCGATGCCGACGCGGAGCCAGACGTTCGGCTGGCGGATGTGGTGGATCGTGTCGAGCGACTCGCGGACGACGACGACGAGCTCCTCGGAGATGCTTCGCAGGCTGGAGTCCGGGAAGCGTTTGGAGATGCGGTCGTTGAGGCCCTGCATCGTTTCGAGGATGCGGTCGGCCTTCAGGAAACGGACGGCGGCTTTGCGGCTCACGGGCGGCCCTCGCGGCGAAAGGTGATGCCGTGAGGGTACGCGGTCCGCGCGCCGCCGTCAACGCGGCGGCCCATTTTGGAGTGCGGCGATTCATCGCCGCTTTTGGCTTCGTTTTTCGTTTCGCGACGAGAAGGCAAAAAGGAAGACCAGAAACAAAAGCGGCGATGAATCGCCGCACTCCAAAAGGGTCACTTCCCCTTGATGTACTTCTTCCGCTTGATGCCCTTCAACGTCGGCTGGTTGAGGTTCTTCCGTCGGCGCTTCGCCGCGGTCCGCAGGTGCTTCGCCTTCATGTCGGTCGCTCCTTCTCACTTCGGGAGGCGGCCCAGTTGCTCCTCGACGCTCTTGGCCCGGGCCTTGAGCAGCTCGCGCATCCGGTTCGCCTGGTTCTTGTAATCGCGGCCGGCCCCCGGATCGACCGCCGTGAGGGCCGGCGTCAGCCGGGCCTCACGGCGGTCGATCCGCTTGGTCAGCGTCCCGACATCATAACAGGTCTTCATCACCTCGGCCATCCGGGCGAAGTAGCGCTTCTTGCCCTCCGGCGTCTCGATCACCGCCCGGGCGACCAGGCCCTGGTAGCCCGGCAGGATCGGCTCGCCCGGGTTGCCGAACATCTGGTCCATGCCGGACGGGATGAAGATGATCTTGTCCGTCTTCGCGTCGTGGTAGACGCGGTAGTTGTTGCGGTTGCGCGGGTAGCCGTCCCAGTCGCAGGTGATCCCCTCGACGACGAGGTAGCTGATGAACTTGTCCATGTCGAGGAGCTTCTCCAGCTTCGCGAACCGCGCCGCCGGGTCGCGTTCCTTGCAGGCGGCGACCAGAGCCTTGAGGTCGGTCCGGTCCTTGACGTCGTCCTTGCCGGAGAGCAGTTGCAAGTCCTGGTCGATGTCGCGGAGGAAGCCGCCGTCGTAGAAGTTGCCCTTGTCGGAGCCGAAGTGGCGCTCGAGGAAGAAGTTGTCGTAGCCCTCCTTGAGGTAGTACAGGCCCTTCTTCTTGCCGTTGATCGACACGGTGACGTGGTGCACCCGCGACGCCGGGACGCCGGCCGCCCGCATCAGCTCGCCGCAGATCATCTCCTGGACGTAGCTCGCGTCCTGGACCGAGTTGGCGAGGTGGAACTTGTCCATGCCCTTGAAGCGCTGGCCGTCGACGAACTTGTCCATGTTCAGGGTCAGGCCCGGCTTGTCGTCGATGCCGCGCGAGCTGCCGGCCGCCCCCTTGACGTGGATCGCGACGTCGGTGCCGACGACCTTGCCGTCGAGTTTGAGCGTCGCCTTGACGTACTTGCGCGGCTCGCGGCGCAGCGAGTCCATCTCCTTCGGCCCGATCTCGATTTCGAGGTGGAGGACCTTGTCGCTCTTGAAGTACTCGTCGCTCTCCTGGGAGGCCTTCTGGCCGAGGGCGAACGGGACGGCCAGGATGATCGCGAGAATGCAGACGGGAAACGCTCGGCGCACGGGACGGCTCCTCATATAGCCGCCGGCTTGCCGGCGGGGTTTTCGAGGCGAAGACCCCGGGCAACCCCGGGGCTATATGGAGGACGGGATCACCGCTCCTTCAATTCGACGCTTTGGACGCCGTCGATCCGGCCGAGTTCCGTCACCAGGGCAAGGACCTGGGCCGGCGGCGGCAGCGGGATGCGGTAGGCGAGGTCATACGCCGCCCCGCCCCGGGCGGTCGAGACGCCGACGAGGCGGAACCCCGGCGCGATCTGGCCGAGCAACTCGTCGATGTGCGGGTCGGTCGGCCGGCCGGCGGCCAGGCGGAGGACGAGCGTCCCCTCCGGGGCGACCTGCGTCGGACCGGGGCGGAGGACCAGGACGGCGACCAGGACGAGCGGCACGCAGATCAGCGGGCCGATCAGGTAGTTGCTCGCCGCCGCCATGCCGGCGACGACGGCGAAGATGACGAACGCCGTGTCGCGCGTGTCCTCGACGACGGTCCGGAAGCGGACGATCGCGAGCGAGCCGGCCAAGGTGAACGCCCGGGCGACGTCGTTGCCGACGACGATCGTCACCAGGGCGATGAGGACGGCGAGCAGGACGAGCGTGGTCAGGAACGGCCGGTCGAGCGGCCGGCGGGCCAGCCAGCCGGCGAAGGCGTGCGTGCAGGCGACGACGACGCCGAACAGGAACGCGATCGCCAGGCGGAGGGCCAGGTCGGTCGGGTCCATCGGCGCGCCGGCCGGCCCCGGCTGGAGCAGCTGATTGAGCCAGTCCATCGGCCCCTCCTCAGCCGGCGTCGCGGGCCGGCAGGTCCGTCGGCGGGTCGAACGTCGGGGCCAGGCCGCACCGGGCGACACAGTGGCGGTACTTCGACCCCCAGCCCGTCTGCCCCGGGATCAGGCCGAGCAGGTCGTGGAACAGGGCCGGCATCGCGACGTGGAATTTCAGCTCGAGCAGCGCCCCGTCTGGCAGCAACGGCTCGCCGCGATCGAGGAGCGGCACGGCCCAGTCGTCGGCCGGGGCCCCGATCAGCTGACGGTCGAGCGTCAGCCGCACCGGCGAATCCGCGGTGCCGCCGACGAACGCCGTCCGCTCGTAGGCGACCTGGCACGTCGGCCGCAGGCCGCGGCGCTGGAGCCGGTCGCGGAACCAGCGGCCGGCCCAGTCGGCCGGGGCGTCGGCGACGGCGAGCCAGGACAGCTGGTCCGGCGCGACCTCGACGCGCCGTTTGCGGACGCGGTCGCCCTTCTTCGCCTTGCGTTCCAGGAAGACGGTCGGCGCGTCGCCGTAGCGGCGAAGGCGGAACTTGCTACGCCGGTAGCCGGGCGACCGGCGGAAGACGTCGAACGTCGGCGTGTCGCAGTAGACCGTCGTGACGGGGTAGCGGCCCGCGGAGCCGTGGACGTCGGGGACGAGGTGGCGGCGGGCCCACGCCTCGACGGCCTCGGCGGCGTCGAGCGGCAGGCGGAACTTCAACTCGAACGCCCGCCCGAGGCGACCGTCCGTCGCCAGGGCGGGCGAGAGCACCTCGCCCGGGACCACCTCGGCCGAAACCCCCTCACCCGAAACCGTCGGGGCCACCCCCGCATCAAACGATTCGGCCATCATGCTCCCTTTCGCCGTGCGACCCGGTCCCCACCGATCTTTCACGGATTCTACATCCTATCTTGACGACGCGCCAAAGGCGAGAGTTCCTCACACGTTTCACCCGGCGTGGATGGACGCGCCCCTGGCCGGCTCCCCGAGGCCGAAGATCCACCGTGGGACGTAGCCCTTGCTACGGCCTTCCAGTTGCGCCGCGACCGACTCGGCCCGGGTCTTGAAGAACGTGGCCAGGTCCGGCGGGGCACCGAACGGCATGGCGACGCGATCCTTCCGGTCCGCCGCCGCCTTGGCGTCCCGGTCGCGCGGGGCCTTGAGGGCCTCCTCCAGGGCGGCGAGTTCCTTCAGGCAGCGCTCCGCCGCGAACGCCCCGGCCGCGAGGTCCTTCAGCAGCCGCTGGTACGTCGCCTCGACGGCCGGCAAGGCGAGCAGCCGCTCCGTCAGCCGGTGGGTGCCGAAGTAGGGCCGCGTCAGACTCAGGTCGAGGTTCTGCGTCGGGTTGCCCAGGTTGGCGAAGGCCCGGTCGAGGTCCCACGGCAGGAAGTGGAGCTTGCCAGTCTTCGGGTCGAGGTACGCGTAGTAGTTGTGCCCCGTGTTGAAGAAGCTGTCCACGTTGGCGACGAAGGCGGTCGTCGCCAGGAAGCGCAGGTAGTTGTCCAGGTCGAGATACGAGCCGACCTCCTTCTCGAACGTCGCGTCGTCGGCCTTGCTGACCAGGTGGGCGAACGCGATCAAGCGCTTCGCCTCGTCGGTCGTCGGCTCCCGGTTCGGGCGGTGGGTCGCCTGGTAGCGGGCCCAGTCGTCGCCCCGGAAGGTGAAGTCGCGCATCCCCTCCGGCTTCAGGAGCAGGCCCTTGTCCGTACCGAACCGGTCGCGGAGGAACGGCTTGTCCACCTCCTCGACGATCGTGTACAGGCCGAGCAGCTCCTTGTCGTGCTTCCCTGGGACGGTGATCCGCACCTCGGCCAGGGCCGTCCGCGGGGCCGGCACCCCGGCGGTCCGGTACAGCTCGTAGCCGGCCGTCTCGCGGCACTTCGTCGGGTCGGCGACGCCGCAGTGGAGGTTGATCGTCTTCGAGCCGGCGAACCGGCCGGAGCCGCCGGCGCGGTCGAGGTCGATCTTGAACGACTTCTTGACGGTGCGCGCCGCGTCGCCGATCGTGCCGTTGCCCTTGTAGCGGATGCCGACCTTGCCGAACGCCTGGTCGCCGACGGTGACCTCGCCGACGCCCCAGGCCAGATCGACGCCGAAGTCGTTGCGGTGGACCTCCCGGTTCGGGTCGAGCGGCTTCCTGGGCGGGACCAGGAACAGGAAGCCGGGGTTGCGCGGCTCGATCGCGGCGTACTCCTCGGCCGACAGGGCGAGGTGGACCTGCCAGACCTTCCCGGGGGCGAACGCGACGTCGGGGGCGATCGGCTCCGCGGCGGCCGGCCGGGCGAACCCGGCCAGGGCGAGGGCGGCGAGCAGGACGGGCGAGACGTGCCCTCCGGTGCGTGATTCGGTGCGGCCAGTCATGGGCTCTTCTCGTCGATGGGGTGGTGGGAACCGAGCCTCTTTCATTACTCGGCCCCTTCCCCGCCAGTTTCACGGCCCCAGAACGGACGACCGGCAGGGCCCATCCTCACCGCCGTTCCGAGGCGGATCGCTGCTTTCCATAGTCGTGCCGATCGCTACAATACCGCCGTCGCTTTCCCCCCTACCGGGCCGAAGGACACGAACCGTGCGCGCCGCTCACCGACTCAGCCTGCTCGCCGGGCTGCTCTCCTGCGCCGTCCCCGCCTCGCCGGCCCAGCCGAAGGCCGACGAGGGTTTTACGCCGCTATTCAACGGCAAGGACCTCGCCGGGTTCTACACCTACCTCAAGGGCGAGGGCAAGAACCAGGACGCCAAGAAGGTCTTCACCGTCGCCGACGGGATGATCCGCGTCTCGGGCGAGGTGTACGGCTGTTTCACGACCGAGAAGGAGTACGACAACTACCACCTCGTCGTCGAGTTCAAGTGGGGCGAAAAGACCTTCCCGCCGCGCGAGAAGGCGACGCGCGACAGCGGGATCCTGCTCCACTGCGTCGGCGAGGACGGCGCGGCCGGCGGCGTCTGGATGGAGTCGATCGAGTGCCAGATGATCGAGGGCGGCACCGGCGACTTCATCCTCGTCGGCGGCAAGGGCAAGCCGAAGATGACCGTCGAATCCGAGAAGCGCCCCGTCGGCGACGGCAAGGCGATGCAGCCGTACTACAAACCCGGCGCGCCGGCCGTCGAATACTCTGGTGGGCGCATCAACTGGTACGGCCGCGACCCGGCGTGGAAGGACACGCTCGGCTTCCGAGGCAAGGACGACGTCGAGAAGCCGGTCGGCGAGTGGAACCGGCTGGAGTGCGTCTGCGCCGGCGACGCGATCACGGTGATCCTCAACGGCAAGACGGTCAACGCCGGGACGAAGGCCAGCCACACGAAGGGGAAGATCCTTTTCCAGAGCGAAGGGGCGGAGGTCTTCTTCCGCAAGATCGACCTGAAGGCGTTGGGGAAGTAAGCAGACAATGACCAGCCCGGAGCGCGAGCGACGGGACGACACGCCCGTCGCTCGCGCTCCGGGCTGGTGAGTAGGGAACCTCCCACGATGGACAGCGGCAGTAAGCGAACGCCCCGGCACGTCCTCTCGGCCCTGGTGCAGAACCGGCCCGGCGTGCTGGCGCACATCTCCGGCATGCTCGCGACGCGCGACTTCAACATCGACAGCCTCGCCGTCGGCGAGACGGAGGACCCGCACCTGTCGCGCATGACGTTCGTCGTCCACGGCGACGACGCCGAGTTGGAGCAGGTCCGCAAGCAACTCGACAAGGTCGTCACCGTCGTCGCCGTGATCGACATCAGCCGCCAGGACTTCGTCGAGCGCGACCTGATGCTGATCAAGGTCCGGGCGACGCCGCAGCAGCGAGTCGAGATCAGCCTCCTCATCGAGATGTTCCGCGGCCGGGTCGTCGACGTGACGGCCGAGACGCTCATGGTCGAGATCAGCGGCCAGGAGTCGAAGGTCGAGGCGTTCATCGACCTGATGCGGCCGTACGGCATACTCGAGCTCGCCCGGACCGGCCGGATCGCCCTGGTGCGCGGCCTGCCGAAGGAAGGAGTACCCTCGTGAGCGACCAGCCGAAGACGTTCCGCTCCGCGACGCGGGCCCTCGCCCCGGAGCTGATCCAGGTGCTGAACGGCCTCAAGCCGGGCCAGAAGATCCGCGTCACGCGCGACGTGGTCATCAACAGCCGGCACCGCTGGACCGCCGCCGCCGTCGAGGGGACGTTCAGCCACGTCAACTACCTGGCGACCGGCCTCTCGACGGACCGGGTACCGGAGGATGACATCGTCGTCGTGACGGTCCACTTCCGTAAGGACGCCCTCAACGAGCTGTCCAGCGTCACGCTCGACCCGCACACGAAGATCGAGGTCATCGGCTAACGGCGACGCCATGAACCGCCACGCGACCTGCCCGGCCTGCACGACGCGGCTGGAATACACGACCCACCCGCCGCGGTTCTGTTCGCAGTGCGGCCAGCAACTGCCGGTCCCGGGCGAGGACGCCGCCGGCCAGGCGACGGTCGCGTTCACGCCCCAGCCGGCCACCCGGCCGGACGCCGACCCAACCCAGCCGGCCGCCCCGGCCGCCGCCCCGACCAGCGTCGGCGGCTACCGCCTGCTGCGCGCCCTCGGCTCCGGCGGCATGGGCACGGTCTACGAGGCGGAGCACGAGGGCACCGGCCGGCGCGTCGCCATCAAGCTCATCCGGCCGGAGTTCGCCGACTCGGACGACGCCGTCGAGCGCTTCCGCCGCGAGGGCCGCCTCGCCAGCACGATCACCCACCCGCGCTGCGTCTTCGTCCTCGCCGCCGACGAGGAGCGCGGCCGGCCGTACATCGTCATGGAGCTGATGCCCGGCCGGAACCTCGCCGACCTCGTCGAGAAGGAGGGGCCCCTCCCGGTCGAGTCGGCGGTCCGCCTCGTCCTGGACATCATCGAGGGGTTGCAGGAGGCCCACCGCTGCGGCGTCGTCCACCGCGACGTCAAGCCGTCGAACTGCTTCCTCGACGCGCTCGGCCGGGTCAAGGTCGGCGACTTCGGCCTGGCGAAGTCGCTGCTCAAAGACCAGCACCTGACCCACACCGGGGCGTTCCTCGGCACGCTGCTCTACGCCGCCCCGGAGCAGATCCGCATGGACCCGGTCGACCACCGGGCCGACGTCTACTCCGTCGGGGCGACGCTCTACTACCTGCTGACTGGGCGGGCCCCTTTCCAGACCGACGACGCGGCGGCGACGCTCGCCCGGACGATGTCCGACCCGCTGCCGCCGATGCGCGGCCATCGGCCGGACCTGCCGGCGACCCTCGACGAGATCGTCGCCAAGGCGCTACAGCGCAACCGCGACCAGCGCTACCAGAGCCTGGAAGAACTGCGCCTGGCCCTGCTGCCGTTCGTCCCGGGCGACCACACCGTCGCCGAGGTCGGCTGGCGCGTCGGGGCCCTGCTGCTCGACGCGCTGATCCTCGCCCCGCTCGACGTGGTGATCCTGCTGCTCATCCTGGCGGCGGTCGGCGTCGGCTTCGACGACCCGGCCGGGTCGGCCGACCTGACCGTCGGCCTGCTCAGCCAGCTCGGCGGCCTGGTCCTCGGCCTGGCGTACTTCGGCGGCCTGGAGCGGACCTACGGCTGCACGCCCGGGAAATGGCTCTGCCGGCTGCGCGTCTGCGACGCGGAGACGTTCGATCGGCCGACGTGGGCGCAGGCGCTGCTGCGCACGCTGGTCTTCTTCCTGTTCAAGGATCTCGGCCCGCTCGTCGTCGGGTTCCTGGTCCAGCCGCTGAACGAGATCCTCGCCTCGGAGACGGACCGGACGGACTGGGGCGTCCTCGCCACCAGCGCCGTCGCGGTCTGGGTGCTGCCGCTGCTGGCGATGGTCCTCGGCCTGGCGGCGACCGGGCTGACGATGCGCCGGCGCAACGGCTACCGCGGCGTCCACGAACTCGCGAGCGGGACGCGGACGATCCGCCTCGCCGCGACGCGCGAGCGCCGCCGGCTGCCGGTCGTCGAGCACATCCCGGTGGCGGCCCAGTCGGATTCGCGGCCGCCGGGGCGGATGGGGGCGTTCCAGGTGCGGCACGCCCTGGCCTGGCAGGGGGAGCAGGGCCTGCTCCTGGCCGAGGACAGCGGCCTGGGCCGCCAGGTGTGGATCTGGCTGCACGGCGAGGGGAGCGACTTCTGTCCGCCCGGCCGGCGCGACGTCGGCCGGACGACCCGGCCGCGCTGGCTCGCCAGCGGCGTCGAGGACGGCCGGACCTGGGACGCCTTCGTCGCCGCGCCGGGCTGCCCCTTGCCGGTCCTGCTCCGCTCCGGCCGGCGGCTCCTGTGGGCCGACTTCCTGCCGGTGCTGGAGCAGCTCGCCGAGGAGCTATCCCTCGCGGTCGAGGACGGCACCCTGCCCCGGACTCTCACCCTGGAACAGGTCTGGATCGAGCCGAGCGGCCGGGTCCAGCTCCTGGACGCGCCGCCGACGCCGACCGCCGCCAGCCCCGAGCCCGACGACGCGGCGCGGGCGCTGCGCCTGCTGCGCGAGGCGTGCCGGCTCGCCCTGGAGGGGACGCCGCAGCGGGCCGAGTCGCCGCCGCACCTGGCCGCCCCGCTGCCCGGGCCGGCGAGCGCCTTGATGGATCGGCTGTTCGACACGGAGCGGGCCGACCCGCCGCCGTACCGCCACCCGGCCGAGTTGCGCTGCGAGCTGGAGGCGAGCAAGGAGCGGCCGACCGAGGTGAGCAAGTCGCGCCGCGGCCTGCACCTCGCCGTCCAGTCCGTCCTGCTGGCGGTCGGCCTGGCGGTCATGTACCTGAGCGTGCCGCTCTTCGTCCAGGGGCAGTTCTGGCAGCGGTTCTTCGCCGGGGGCCTGGCGAAGGCGGTGCTCGAACTCACGCCGCCGGAGCCGGACCTGGAGGCGTTCGTCGCCCGCTCGCCGGCGGGCGACCCGGCCCAGCTCCTGGTCGATCTGCGCGTCGCCCGGGTCGCCCTGACCGAGGAGCTGGAGCGCGGCCAGGCCGAGGCGGAGCACGTCCTGAAGTCCTGCTCCGGCTGGGTGCGCAACCTGGAGGTGCGGCTTCGCAAGGACATCACGGAGAACTTGAAGCGGGCCGTCGCCGACCAGGCGAGCGACGCGGCCGGCCTGTCCCGGCTCGCCCAGACGGCGTCGCAGAACCTGGCCTATTCGGACGTGTTCGCCCACCAGGCCGGGCCGGACGTCTGGGCCGTCCTGGCCCTGGTCGCGTTCTGGCCGGTGGTGTGGGGCCTGTGGGCGTTCGCGACGCGCGGCGGCTGGCTGCGCTGGCTGGCCGGCATCCGCCTGGTTCAGGCCGACGGCCGGCCGGCGAGCCGGCTGCGCTGCCTGTGGCGGTGCGTCGTCATCTGGCTGCCGATCGTCGCCCTGCTCGCTCTGTCGGCCGCGGCGGACCTGACGCGCCTCTGGCACTACCGCGACGCCCCGACCGGGAACGCCGTCCTGGCATGGGTCGCCTGGGGAGCGTGGTGGCTGGCGGTCCTCCTGCTGCCGGCCTACGTCTGGTTCGCGCGGCAGACCCCGGTCCAGAGCCTGCACGATCGGTTGGCCGGGACGTACCAGGTGCCGGCGTGACCACCTCCCCAAGCCCGGGCGTGGCAACGCCCGGGGCAAGGCTCCCCGGGCGCGACGTTCCCCATCGACCGACCGGGACTCAAGGCCCCAGCGGCAGGTCGTGCGTCTGGCTGCCGCCGGTCACCTGGACCTGGAGCCGACCCGCCGGCGTCGCGTAGCGCATCGGCGGCGCGACGCCGAGGACGGCCGGCCCGGTCGGCAGGTTGCCCGGCAGGACGACGTTCTTCGGCGGGGTGACCCGCATGGTCGCCACGCCGGGCAACGGCTTGACCAGGACGGTCAGCGCCCCGGCCGGCAGGTTCTTCGCCGTGTAGGTGCCGTCCGGGTTGATCGGCACCGGCGGCAGCTCCTTGCCGTCCGGGTCGATGAAGGTCAGCGATCCGGCGACGGCCTTGCCCTTGAGTGTCACCTTGCCGGTCAGCGTGTTGCCGGTGCCGGTGCCGGTGCAGCCGACGGCGGCGAGCAGGGCGGCCAGGGCGACGAGTCGCGTGGTGTTCGTTTTCATGGCGCTCACCAATCCGATCCGAGGGTCAGGCCGTCGTCCGGCATGCAGGCGTTCTGCCACGTCGCCTGGCTGATCGTGGCCGGGACGCCGCGGACCGAGCCGTCCATCAGCGCGACGAGCAGGACGCCGGTGTGGCCGGACGTCGGGTAGTACGGGTGGGCGCTCGACGCCGGGACGCCGGTCTGCGGCAGGTACCAGCCCCACTGGCCGTACGACGCCCCGTACGAGCTGAAGCCGTAGCCGCCGCCCTGCGGGTAGAGGGCCAGGTTGAAGAAGTTGTACGTCGGGAAGTGGGAGTACCGCTCGACCAGGCCGACCGTGTTCGACGTGCCGTCCTGGATCGTGTTCAGCTTGTACTTCGCCAGGCCGTTCGTCGCCCCGGTCGTCGGGTCGTAGTTCGTCGTCGGGCCGAACAGGGCGTGGACCGGGGCGTAGCCGGCGCTGGCCCAGCCGGTCGTGGTGATGCCGTTGCCGAGGGTCGGGTCGGACGGGCACTGGTACGTCTTGATCGGGTGGGCGTGGTTGTTCGCGCCCCAGCCGGCCCCCGATCCGTGCGACCGGACGTAGACGTTCTCCTGCTCGATGTGCGGCAGGATCGCGTGGAAGAACGGCGACCAGCCGACGGACGACCCGGCGTAGTAGAGCAGGTTCGGCAGGCGCTCCTGCGACGCGGAGGCGTAGCCGTGGATCGCCAGGCCGACCTGTTTGAGATTGTTCGAGCACGACATGCGGGCGGCCGCCTCGCGCACCTTCTGGACGGCCGGGAGGAGCAGGCCGATCAGGATGGCGATGATGGCGATGACGACCAGCAGCTCGATCAGCGTGAACGCCGACCGGCGCGGACGGGACGTGCGCGGCATGGTTCCCCTTTGCGACGAACGGAGTCGAAAGTAACGCGGAGGCGTAGGCGTGCGGTCGCGGGCCTCCCATCGGGCCGGTTCGTGCCGGCCCCGTGGCTTCCCGCGATCCGGATGCGGTTGCGAAACTGTGGGACACCCGCGCGGCGCTGTCAACGGCGTCTAACCCGCCTTCGGGCCGGTTCCCGACGAAAGGCGATCCCGCGCGACGCGATTCCTGCCGGGCCAAAAACGCTGCCGGCCGGCCCTCCCGGTGGGAGGGCCGGCCGGCGGGCCGTCGCGCGACCTGCTCAGTTCAGGCCGGTGAGGACGCCGCCGTCCTTCGGGTAGACAAGGTTGTAGCCGTTGTAGCCGAACGGGACGCTGCGGACGCTGCCGTCGGCGAGGACGACCGGGACGCCGCTGGGGAACGGGCTGCCCCACTGGTCGCCGACGCCGATCCCCGGGCCGTCCATCTGGAACGACGTCCCGCCCCGGCCGGACCCGCCGTAACCTCCGACCCAGATCGTCTCGTTCCAGTTCCCCGGGCTGTCGGTTTGGTACTGCTCGTACTGCAGCGACGACGACCCGACCAGGAGCGTGTTCGACGACCCGTCGCGGATGTTCTGGATCGCGACGCCGTTGTCGATCGCCCCGGTGCCGCCGTCGCCGTTGATGCGGTGGTTCAGGGCGTAGTCCGTCGTCGTGCCGGCGTTGTTGATGCCAGCCCCGGTCAGCGTGTAGCCGCGCCGGTTGCGCCCGGGACAGTTGTACGTCTTGACCTTCTCGATCAGGTACGCCGGGGCCGTCGCGCTGTTGCTCCCCGAGCCGTTCGCCAGGCGGTAGAGGTTGTCCTGCTCCAGGTAGGGCATGATCTGCCAGGCCCAGCTGCCGCTGCCCTGGACGGCGACGTTCGCCCAACGGTCCCACACGCCGTTGTACGGCAGGCGGTAGACGGCGTCGTTGTGCGCGTGGCAGGCGATGCCGATCTGCTTGAGGTTGTTCTGGCTCTGCGCCCGGGCGGCCGCTTCGCGGACCTTCTGGACCGCCGGCAACAGGAGGCCGATCAGGATGGCGATGATGGCGATGACGACCAGCAGTTCGATCAGCGTGAACGCCGACCGGCGCGGACGAATGGGAACAGACATCCGAACCTCCGCGAGGAGATGAGGGAGAGGAAAAAGTTGGAAGCGTCCGCTCAGGAGGCGGTGGCCGTCCCCTTGCCGACGTCGATCGTGACGGACTTCGTCTCGGGCTTGATCTCGACCGAGAGCGGGCTCTTGCCGACGGCGAAGCGGCCCTGGAACCGGTCGCCCTGCCGGCCGGGCTTCGGCGGGCCGTACGGCACGCAGGTCACCTCGACGGTGTACGTCCCCGCCGGGATGCCCTTGCCGTCGCCGCCGGCGAGGGTGAACGCCCCGGTCGCCTCGGCGACGGCCGGGGTGAAGCTCCGACCGCCGGCGGCGTCCGCCGACTTGAACGTGACCAGGAGCGTCTCCGTCGCGCCGGAGTGCGTCACCGGCGTGCCGTTCTGTTGTAGCTTGCCCTCGACCTTGAGCTGACCCCCACCGTTGCAGCCGACCGCCAGGGCCGACAGCGCCACCAGGGAAACCAGGGACCAGCACTTATGCGCGCGCGACATCACGGCTCCGCCAGGGGGTAGGTGAAGAGGGAAGGCGATGATTCGTGGTCGGGGAGGCGTTCTGAAGGACAAGCGCAAATGAAGGCGGGTTGCGGTCCGGACTCCCGATGCCGCCTTGATTCTAGACAACGCTCGTTCGTCGGACAACCCCTCGAACACTTCAACTCATCATCCAGCCAACATATTTCACAAACCGGCTCGCCCCTTGAGGCCGGGCACCGGCGCGGTATGCTACGCCTCGCGGGGCCTTTCCCGTCCCGCGACACACCACGAGGAGTCCCGCGCATGAACGCACGCCGGCTGCTGTTGCTGGTCGCCGTCCTGGTCGCCGTCGCCCCGACCGGGCCGGCCCAGGAGGCAAAGAAGGCCTTACCGAAGACGCTCGGCACGATCGAACGCCTCGACCCGCGCTTCGACAAGCTCATCCCGAAAGGGGAGGTTCTGGAAGTCCTCGCCGAGGGCCACGACTGGGTCGAGGGGCCGGTCTGGGTGCCGGCCAAGGAGGGCGGCTTCCTCCTGTTCAGCGACATCCCGAAGAACAGCGTCTACAAGTGGCAGCCCGAGAAGGGCGCGAGCGTCTTCCTCAAGCCGTCCGGCTACGAGGGGACGCGGACCGACTTCGTCGAGCCGGGCTCGAACGGCCTGATCCTGGATCCGAAGGGCCGCCTGGTCCTGTGCGAGCACGGCGACCGGCGCGTCTCGGCCGTCGATCTCGAGACGAAGAAGAAGACCGTCCTGGCCGACAAGACCCCGGACGGCAAGCGCTTCAACAGCCCCAACGACGGGGCCTACAAGTCGAACGGCGACCTGTACTTCACCGACCCGCCGTACGGCCGGATGGTCAAGGACAAGAAGGGCGAGTTCCCCGACCGCGACCTCGACTACTGCGCCGTCTGGCGGCTCGCCCCGGACGGCAAGCTGACCCTGCTCACCAAGGAGATGACCAAGCCAAACGGCGTGACGTTCTCGCCGGACGAGAAGACGCTCTACGTCGCGAACTCCGACCCGGCCCTGGCGATCTGGAAGGCGTTCCCGGTCAAGGCCGACGGCACGCTCGGCGAGGGGAAGGTCTTCTTCGACGCGACGAAGAGCGTCGGCAAGCTCAAGGGCCTGCCGGACGGCCTGAAGGTCGACAAGGACGGCAACCTGTTCGCGACCGGCCCCGGCGGCGTGCTCGTCTTCGCGGCGGACGGCACCCACCTGGGCACGATCGCGACGGGCGTGCCGACGTCGAACTGCGGCTGGGGCCCGGACGGCTACCTGTACGTGACGGCCGACAAGGCCCTGTGCCGCATCAAGACCGCGACGCGGGGGAAGTAAGAACGAATTCCATCACGAAAGCACGAAAGTACGAAAGCACGAAAAAGAAATGAATTGTCTTTTTCGTGCTTTCGTACTTTCGTGCTTTCGTGATCCTCTTCACTGCGCCTTGCGTCGATACCGCGCGTAGCGGACGGCGAAGGAGCCGTCCTCGTCGAAGCCGGGCTGGCCGGTCTGCGAGAACGGACCGTACTGCGGGTCGCCGGCCCGGTTCATGATCGCCAGCCAGACGCGGTCCGGCGGCAGGAAGCGGCGCATCCCCGCCCCCGGCGCGGCCGGGTCGACCTTGTACTCGAAGCCGAGGAACGTCGGCGACCACGGCAGCGTCTGGAAGACGCAGAACAGGAAGCCGGCCACCAGGTAGCCGGTGAACGCCCCGAGGATGCCGGAGCCGGCCCGATCGACGACGATCGGGTAGTCCGGCACGGTGCCCGACCACTGGCCGGTGACGATCTTCAGCACGGCGAACACCACCGAGAACAGGCCGACCAGGGCGAACGCGTCCTCGGTGCCGTCGAACCACGTCCCGCGCAGAAGCTCCTCCAGCCCGACGGCGACCGGCTCGAAGAACGAGAAGGCGACCAGGCCGGCGATCAGGACGTTGAACAGCGTGCACGCCGCCGTGAGGAGCCCCTCGCGCAGCATCGAGTACGTGACGCCGAGGATGACGGCGAGGCAGAGGAAGCCGAGCATGGGTCGCCCTCACGAACAGACGCGCAGCAGCTCCTGGATCGAGGTCCGCCCCTCGACCACCTCGCGGAAGCCGTTCTCCAGCAGGAACTTCATCCCGTTCTTGACCGCCTCGCGGCGGATGCCTTCCAGGTCGGGCGGGCTCTGCTTGAGCATCGCCCGCATCTTGTCGGTGACGACGAGCAGTTCGTAGACGCCGGTCCGGCCGCGGTAGCCGCGCCCGTCGCAGTGCGGACAGACGACGACGTCGTCGCCGTTGCTCCGATCGACGGTCGATTCCTTGGCGCGGTAGAGTCGCTGCACCTTGCCCGCCTCCATGCCGATCTTGCGCAGGACGTCCGGGCTGGGGTTGTAGCCCTGCTTGCAGTGCGGGCAGAGCAGGCGCACCAGGCGCTGGCCGAGCACGGCCGTCACCGCCGAGGCGATCATGTACGCCGGCACCTTCAGGTCGAGCAGGCGGGCCAGGGCCCCGATCGTGTCGTTCGAGTGGAGCGTCGTCAGCACCATGTGGCCGGTCTGGGCCGCCTGGCAGCCGATCTCGGCCGTCTCCTGGTCGCGGATCTCGCCGATGTAGATCACGTCCGGGTCCTGGCGCAGGACGCTGCGCAACTCGGTCGCGAACGTCTTGCCGGCCTTCGGGTTGATCTCGATCTGCGTCGCGTTCTCGATCCGGTACTCGACCGGGTTCTCCAGGGTGATGACGTTCTTCTGCTCGCAATCGACCTGGCTCAGGCAGGCGTACAGGGTCGTGCTCTTACCGGCCCCGGTCGGGCCGCAGACGATGAACATGCCGTGCGGCTGGGTCGCGATGCGGCGGATCTGGTCGACCATCTTGCCGCGCATGCCGAGCTTCGGCAGGTCGGCGGTCTGCATCGTCTTGTCGAGGATGCGGATGACGAGCTTCTGGCCGGCCGTGCTGCCCGTGGACGAGACGCGGAAGTCGATCAGGCGCGTCCGGGTGCCGCCGTCGATCTCCTCGGTCCACTCGGCGGAAAAGCTGCCGTCCTGGGGGCGGCGCTTCTCGGTGATGTCGAGGTTGGCGAGCACCTTGAAGATGTTCATGACTGACTCGCCGCGCTCGCGCTCGAACGCGGCCGTCTGCTGGAGGATGCCGTCGACGCGCAGCCGGACGGCCATCTCGTCGCGGGTCGGCTCCATGTGGATGTCGGTCGCCCGCTGCTGGATCGCCTCGCGGACCAGCTCGACCGCGGCCATGTACTCCCCCGAGGCCTCGGCGTTGCGGACGCGCGTCTTGTCCTCGCGGTCGCTGCTGGCGTCCTTGCCGAGGAAGCGCAGCCCGGCGCGCGTGCCCCTGCCCTTCTTGCCGTCGTCCTCGACCTGGCCGATGCCGAGGTACTTCGCGGCGAGGTGGCGCAGGTGGCGCGGCGTCAGGACGCGGTTGGCCGGCTTGACGCGGGCGTTGCGGATCTGGACGTAGGCGAGCGTCGGGGCGAGGAACAGGACCAGGGCGAGCGGGAAGCCGACGTAGAACGGCAGGGCGAACGCGAACGCCAACCCGACCAGGCCGCCGAGGGTGACGACGGTGTTCCACGTCTTGGTATCGACGCCGACGTCGTCGGTGTCCTCGTTGACCCAGGCGCAGACGCGCGCCCAGAGGAGGTAGACCGCCAGGACGGCGAGGAGCTTCGCCGGGCTGAAGTAGTAGCCCGGGCCGCGCGGCATGGCGGAGAACGCCAGGGCGGCGGCCGGCGTCGCCAGCAGGCCGGCCAGGGCCGGCCACCACGGCCGGGGCGGGACGGGGTCGGGGCTCACGGGGTGGCTCACAGGATGCCGGGCGTGGGGAACTTGATCCCCTTGAAGGCCATCTTCAGCTGCTCCGGGTTCGGCGCGACCTCCAGGGCGGTCGGCTTGTCGATGTCGCCGCGTTCGACGAGCTGGCGGAGGTTCTCGGTGAAGTCGACCATGCCTTCCTGGTAGCTCATCCGGATCGCGTCGATGAGCTTCGAGTCCTCGCCCTCGCTGATGAGCTTGCGCACGATCGGCGTGACGACCATGATCTCGTTCGTCGGGACGCGGCCCTTCTTGAGCCCCTTGACGAGCTTCTGGGCGACGATCGCCCGCAGGTTGTTCGCCAGGGCCTGGCGGATGGCGCGGTGCTTTTCCGGCGGGAACAGGTCGAGGATGCGGTTGATCGTCGTCGCGGCGCTGGCGGCGTGGATGGTGCCGAAGACGAGGTGGCCCGTCTCGGCCGCGTGGACCGCCGCCTCGAACGTCTCGACGTCGCAGCTCGCCGACGAGGATGACGTCCGGATCCTGGCGCACCGCGTCCTTGAGGGCCTTGTGCCAGTCCATGCAGTCGAGGTAGATCTCGCGCTGGTTGAAGTACGCCTTCTTGTCGGTGAAGGTGAACTCGATCGGGTCCTCGCAGGTGAGGATGTGCAGCGGCTCGCGCTCGGCGATGTAGTCGAGCATCGACGCGATCGTCGTGCTCTTGCCGGAGCCGGTCACGCCGGCGAGGATGACCATCCCCTCGGGGAAGTTGCACAGCTTCTCGATCGAGTCGGGCAGGCCGAGGGTCTTGAAGTTCGGGATCGAGCTGTTCACCCGCCGGGCGACGAGCGACAGCCGGCCGCGCTGCTTGAAGAGCGAGACGCGGAAGCGGCACTCGTCCTGGCCGACGACGTAGGAGAAATCGACGCCGCCCTCCTCGTCGAGCACCTTGCGGCGCTTCGCGTCGAGTTGGGTCAGGAGCAGGCGCTCCATATCCTCCTGGGTCAACGGCCGCATCTCGACGCGGCGGATGTCGCCGCGGATGCGCATCATCGGCGGCTGGCCGACCTTGAGGTGCAGGTCGGACGCCTCGTGCTTCATGACCATGCGGAAGAGCTTGTTGACTTCCGGCTCGCCGGAGCGTTCGGGCATCTCGTCGGACATGGACCGCCCTCTTCATTTAGCCCCGGGCTTGCCCGGGGTGCTTTCGACGCGAAGACCCCCGGCAAGCCGGGGGCTAAATGGTCAGAGCCGCACCGCGACCCCGCGCTCGGCGAGGTAGCGCTTCGTCGCCGGGATGCTGTACTCGGCGTAGTGGAAGATGCTCGCCGCCAGGGCGGCGTCGGCCCGGCCGTCGGTCAGGGCCCGGTACAGGTGCTCCGGATGGCCGGCCCCGCCGCTGGCGACGACCGGGACGCCGACCGCGTCGGCGACCGCCCGGGTCATCTCCAGGTCGTAGCCGTCCTTCGTCCCGTCGGCGTCCATGCTCGTCAGGACGATCTCGCCCGCGCCCAGTTCCTCGGCGCGCTTCGCCCAGGCGACGGCCTCCAGGCCGGTCGGCACCCGGCCGCCGCGGCGGTGGACCTCCCAGACGATCCGGCCGTCGCGTTCGACGCGGCGCGGGTCGATGTTGACGACCGTGGCGCAGCGGCCGAACTTGCCGGCCACCTCGGCGATGAGTTCCGGCCGTTCGATCGCCGCCGAGTTGAGGCTCACCTTCTCCGCCCCGGCCTGGATGAGGCGCGTCGCGTCGTCGAGGGTCCGGATGCCGCCGCCGACGGTGAACGGCATGAACAGTTCCTCGGCCACCCGGCGGACGACTTCCAGCATGATGTCGCGCCCCTCGTGCGAGGCGCTGATGTCGAGGAAGACGAGTTCGTCGGCCCCCTGCTCTTCGTAACGCCGGGCGACCTCGACCGGGTCGCCGGCGTCGCGCAGGTTGACGAAGTTCGTCCCCTTGACGACGCGGCCGCGATCGACGTCGAGGCACGGGATGATCCGCTTGGTGAGCATCGCGCATTCACTTTACGGCAGCGCGCGCGGGCGGTCAACGGGGGAGTTGAAGTGGGGCGGGGAAACGCGAACGGACCGCGCCGGGCGGTCCGTTCGGGCGACGCGGCGGCCGGCGTTACGCCATGCCGACTTCCTTCTTGACGCGGGAGTACCAGTCGCTGAACCAGCCCTTCGTCGTCTTCGTGTTGCCGGTGTCTTCCATCACCTCGATGATCATGCGCTTGACCTGGATGTCGTTGCGCTTGTTGCCGACGAGGTTCTTGACCTTCAAGACGACGTTCTTGAACTCGTTCTCGTCGATCCGGCCGTCGTTGCCCATGTAGACGGCGAGGTCTTCCTTGATGCGCTCGATGACGGTGCGTTCGAGGATGTAGCCCTGGGCCTCGCAGACCTGGGCGAGGGCGGACCGGGCCGAGTCGATCGTGATGCCCTGCTGGAGGGCGAACTGAAGGATCTCGCGCTCCTCGTTGCGATCGACGTACTTGTCGTCGTAGGCGCGGAGCTTGATCTCCTCGATGAAGCGACGCTTGACTTCGTCCAGGTTCATGTGCGGGGGTTCCTTGGGTTCGGGATGGGCGAGGGTCCGACTCTCCGGGTCGGGCCTCGCCAGCCGGGGCCCGGAGCGATACGCTTGCACACCCAGTGATTCGTCGGCGGCCTCCTGGCATTTTACGCCGACGCGCCAGATTATAGGCACACGGGCGAACCCGCCGCAAGCAGGCTCGGCCCAAAAAGCCCCCCGGCCGGTACGGGACCGGCCGGGGTAGCGGCATTCTCGTCGGATCGGGCCACTCGGCGACGCGCCGGGGGGCTTTACTTCGAGGTGATCTTCGAGACGTCGGCGACGATCTTCTCGACGTCGGCGTCCTTGAGCTCGCCCTTCTTGAAGGCGAAGTTCGACTTGACGTTCCGCTTGTTGTAATACACGACGGTCACGTCGGCGTCCTTGGCCACCTCGTAGCCCTTCGGGCCGGCGGGGTTGTCGATGCTGAGGACGATCTCCTTGAGGCCCTGGGCCTTGGCCAGGTCCTTGAGCTTCATCTCGAGGCCTTCCTCGTCGCTGCAGAAGACGACGAAGCTGCCCATGTTGACGTTCTTGTTCTTGGCCGTGGTCTCATCCAGCTTCTTGACCAAACTGGTCAAGGGGGCGCTGATCTCGCGAGCGAAGATCATAGCGACCGGGTTCGCCCCATTCTGTCAGACCAAGCAGTTCTTCTGGCCGGCCTTCGCGCCGGTGACGTTGAGCGGATGGAAGGCCCCGGGGATATTCTTCCCCGTCTGGGGCCCGGACTTGAGATCGTCCGCGGCTTGCAGGGTGGCTACCATCGCCACCGCCAGCAGCGTCGATCCCACTACGGGACCGATACGCATATCAGGAAACCTCCAGTAGGACGCTGGAACGAGAATGCCCAAGGCAGGATATCGTATCCAACCCCGCTAGACGAGGCCCGGCCCGCGTTATTCGCGCGGATTGGCCCGGTCACTTGTCGCCGAGAAGCTCCGGCACCTTGTCGCGCAGCAGTTCGATCTCGCGGTGCGTCTCGCCGAGGTAGGCCAAGAGCCGCAGGTCGTCGCGCGTCACCGCCCCGCCGGTAAACAGCCACGACCGGACCCGGAACAGCTTGTACAGCTTGACCAGTTTCCGGTCGCTGACGAACAGCTTCTGGTCGCGCACCAGCGACTTGATCAGCCGCTGGAACTCGTCGAAGACGTCCTGCGGGAAGTAGACCTGCCGGTCGTTCTGCTCCTCGCCCCGGCCGGTCCGGTGCTTGCGCGAGAACGTCAGCGTCAGGTAGCGGTTCGCCTTCAGCACGTCCTCCAGCGAGGCGTGCCCCTCCTGCCACGGCTTCTGGTTCAGGGTCCGATACACCTCGCCGGAGACGCCGGCGTCGATCAGCTGGGTGAAGTGCGTCTCCTGGACCGGCAGGCTCTCCGCCTTCAGGGCGAAGCGGTCCTTCAACGCCGCCAGCTCGGCCTGCTCGGGGATCTCGTTCGTCGCCGCGAACAGCACGCGTAGCCGGACCGGCTGCGGCACGCCGTCCTGGTAGAACTTCTTCTCGTTGATGATCGTCAGGAGGATGTTCAGGATCGCCGAGTTCGACTTGAAGATCTCGTCGAGGAACGCCAGCCGGGCGGTCGGCAGCTTGCCCTGCTCGCGGCGGATGTAGCGCCCCTCGCGCAACTGGGCGATGTCGATCGGGCCGACGATCTCCGACGGCTCGGTGAAGCGCGTCAGCATGTACTCGAAGTACTCGTCCTCGCCGATGCCGAGCGCGTCCTTGAACTTGATGACCAGGTCCGACTTCGCCGTCCCCGGCGGGCCGACGAGCAGCAGCGGCTCCTGGGCGACGGCGGCGACGACCATCAGGTCGATCAGGTCCTGCTTCTGGACGAAGAACCGCCCGAGCGACTTGCGGAAGTTGTTCAGCTTCGTCCGCAGGCCCTCCGCCTCGTCCTGCAGTTCCTCCAGGGTCAGGTCGTCGACTTTCTTCTTGCTCATGGGTTCCCGTCTCGGTTCGGCGCTCCAAGCCCACCTGTGGCGACGGGTGGGGCGAGGCTCCCCACGCGTGGCCACGCGTGGGCTTGGGGGGGGTCACTGCTTCTCAAGCATCTTCCGCATGTCGCCGTGGATGCGCTTGCGGACAAGGTACTCGTCGTCGTCGAGCCAGCGCCGCGCGTTCGTCCCGAGGGTGAAGTCGTCGCTGACGACCGCCAGGACGACCGCCTCGACGACGTCGAGTTGGGACAGGCTGTAGTACTGGTTCGTCGTGTACGTGTCACGGATGTTCGACAGCTTGCCGAACAGCTCCTCCAGCCGCTTCTGGGCCATCTCGACCGGGGCCTGGCCGACCGTCGTCGCGTAGACGCACGCCAGTTGCGTCTTCTCCTTCGTCGTGTACGCGTCGCGGAACAGGGCCTGCCGCACCTTGTTGACGACCTCGTCCCCCTGGCGGTCCTTGCCGAAGTAGTACCACCCCGCCGCGACGTGCAACAGCGCCTGCAACGCGGCGACCGGCATCTTGGTCGGGTCGAGGCCGGCGAGGTCCTGCCCCTCCAGGACGACGTCGCGCATCCGGGTGAGGATCTTGTCGATCTCGTCGCGCATGCCGAGCTTGCGCAGCCCCTTGAAGCACGACCCGGCCAGGGACTCCATCGCCTTGATCGCCCGCTCGCCCTTCTGGCTGGCGAGCATGTCGTCGAAGCGCTTGACGACGACCGGGACGTACTCGCTCCGGTCGAAGTGGGCGACGACGAGGAGGGCCTGCTCGAGGAACTTCGCCCGCTCCATCAAGGCCGGCTCGTCCGCGGCGGCCGGCAGGTCGTCGTAGGCCGGCTTGACCTGATCGAGCATCTCCTTGGCGAAGTCCTCGCTGACGCGCGGCGCGAGGGCGAGGGCCGCCCGGAGGATGCGCGCCTTGTTCTCGCCCGCCTTCGCCCCCTTTTGGGCGTGTTCCTTGAACAGGCCGGCGATCCGCCGCTGGATCTCGGCCTTGTCGGTCAGGTCGACCAGTTCGGCGAGGGCGCGGTCCAGCTCGCTGATCCGGCCGCCCCAGTGGCGGTACGGGTCGATCTTCTCGTTCGGCTCGAGGATGCGCGAGTGCTCGCGGAGCCGGTCGACGACGTAGCGCGGCATGCGCTCCATGTGGGCGAGGTACTCGACCTGCTCGGCCGGGAGCGGCCCGCCGTGCGGCCGGCTCTCCAGGGCCTGCTTGATCCGGTAGTCGTACGCCTGGAGCAGGAACTGGTGGACGTCGTTGCTCCCCAGCGCCGCCGCGGCGCGCTGGCCCAGCTGGCGGGCCGTGTCCGCGTCGCCGAGGCGGGCCAGGCCGAACGCGAAGATCAGGTCGATGTACGCCGCCATCGGCGTCGGGCCGGACGAGGTGCCCTCGCCGCGGGCCCAGCCCTGGGCCAGGTCGCCGAGCTTCGTCATCCAGTCGCGTACCGCCCGGAAGCGCTGGCTCGTCGCCTGGCCGGCGAACTTCAGGAACCCGGGCAGCTCCTCCGGCCGGAGGCCGTTGGCGTAGAGCCGTTCGAGGATGCGGTCGCGCGCCCGGGCCAGGGCGAGGACGTCGCCCTTGGACAGCAGGGCCAGGTGGGTCCACGCCAGCCAGGCGAACCGGATCGGCAGCACCCGCTCGTGCTGCTCCAGGAAGCGCTGCACCGGGTTGAGCCGGTCGATCAGCGCCGGCGGCGGCGTCCCCTTCCGGGCGGCGAAGACGAGGTACGCCGCCAGGGCGCGCAGGTCGGCCGTGTTCGGGTCGGCCGTCGCCAGGAGCTTGTCGAGGTCGGCCTTGTCGACGTCGCGGTTGGCTTTCGCCACGGTCGTGACGCGGTGGGTCCACGTCTTGGCGTTCGAGCCGCTCTCGCGCACTTTGCCGGCCTCGCTCTTGAACCAGCGCCAGGCCCACTCGACCGGGGCGGCGCGCTCGTTCCACAGGGCGTTGCCCCAGCACAGGCCGGCCTCGTCGACGTTGCCGAGGTCGGCGTTCACCTGGGCCATCTCCGGCCACAGGGCGACGCGCTCCGGGGCGTCGAGGCCGCCCTCGACCGCGACGAACGCCTCCTCCAGCTCCTTGATCCGCTTCTGGAGGACGCTCGGCTCGACCGGGGCACCGCTGAGGGCGTCGTCGTCGTCGAGGACCTTCTCCGGCTCGTCCTTCTTGCGCGGCTCGAACTTGCTCGGGTCGTCGCCGGGCAGGCCGCCGCCGGGGGTGGCCCCGCGCCGGTCGCCCTTCTTGTCCTTCTTGTCCTCGCCGGGGGTCTTCTTCGGCTTGTCCTGGCGGTTCTCCTCCTCGCAGACGAACAGCTCGAAGTCGAACCGTGCCGCCTCGACCCAGGCCTGGAGCGGCTCCTTCTCGTGGTCGAGGACGTAGGCGACCCAGTCCCACAGCGGCCGGAACGCGTCCTCGGGGAGGCTCTCCGGCGTGAACGACCCGGCGTCCTCGCCCGGGGCGAGCCAGACGACCTGGCTCAGGTCGTCGGCCAGGAGCTGGCGCACCTTGTCGCGGCGCAGCTGCGGGTGGAGCCGGCTGCCGACCGGCAGGAACAGGTTCGGCAGCCCCTTGAAGACGCGGTATTCGCGGGCGTTGTTCAGGACGAGGACCGGCGGCTCCTGCTTCCCCTGGCGGGCGCGCAGGACGATCGTCGTCGCGCCGTCCTTGCCCTTGCCCAGGGCGAAGGCGAGGCGGTGGAGGATCTCGTCGTTCGCGTCCTGGACGAAGGCGTTCAGGGTGTCGATCGGGTCGTCGGTCAGCACCCACAGCTCGGGCCGGGCCGGGTCGCTGCCCGGCTTGAGGCTCATCGGCACCTCGATGCGCGAGGCGAGGTCGCCCGGCTGGTGGCGCAGCCCCTGCTCCGGCAGGGAGAACTCGAGCACCTCGTAGACGTCGCGGTACGGGGCCTCTTCGAGCTGCTCCCAGCGGTCCGGGGCCCGGAGCAGGAGCAGCCGGTTTTCCGGGGCCTTCAGCTCGGCGGCGAGCGGGTGGTCGTAGCCGATCTGGACCCAGACGCGCGGGGCCTTCTCGACGAACGCCTCAGGGGCGTCCTCGCGGCCGATGCGGTCGATGGCGCGGAGCAGGGTGTAGTACGGCGGGGCGACGACGCGGAGGATGCCGACCGGGTCGCCGTCGTCTTCCGGCTCGAGCCAGCGGTAGCTCTGCCGGTCGTTGCCGAGGCGGAGCATCTCCGTCGCGAGCAGGGCGAGGCCCTCCGTCCGGGTGACGACGAACAGGACCGGGCTCTGGCCGAGCTGCTCCGGCATCAGGTCGGCGCGGACGAGCGGCAGCAGCTGGGCCCAGCAGGAGTACTCGCTCATCGGCACGCTTCCGGCCGACTTGCAGACCTGGACGCCGAGGCGGCGCAGCTCGTCGGTGACGGCGCGCGACAGCTTGGGGGGCGTATCGACCCAGAGGGCGTCGTCGTCGTCGAAGCCGGCCTCGACCGGCGTCGCGCTGACGGCGGCCGGGATGGCGTCGGCGACGAGGGCCAGGCGGAGCGTCTCCAGGTCGGCGAACTTCAGGATCATGGGGGTCGTCCCGGTGCCAACATATAGCCCCGGGCTTGCCCGGGGTCTTGGTTGCGAGACCCCCGGCAAGCCGGGGGCTATGTGGGTTACTTCCCGCCGCCCTGCCCCTGGGCCTGGCGTTCGCCCTGCGGCGAGGCGCTGCCGGGCGTGGCCTCCGTCTTGTCCTCGCGGCGCTCGACGACGACCTTGCCGAGCTCCTCGGCGCTGGCGAGGCCGCCGTGGATGATCTTATCGACGATGGTCCGGTGGGCCTGCTCGTGCTCGTGCGGCAAGGCGTCCTCGTCGCCGTGCATCTCGATGATGATGTCCTTCTTGCCCGTCTCCGGGTTGATGCGGAGGCGGATGGTCACTTCCGGCATGGGGTGGCTCCTCGTCTTCATTTAGCCCCGGGCTTGCCCGGGGTCTTGGTTGCGAAGACCCCGGGCAAGCCCGGGGCTAAATGGGGTCAATCCGGCTTCTTGTCCTCTTCCTCGGCGCGGTTGAGGCCCGGGGCGTCCGGCAGGGCCTCGCGCAGCGACTTCGCCTCGATCGTCTTCTTCTCCAGGAGCATGTCGCGGAGCAGGACGATGACGTCGCGGTTCTCGCGGAGCACCTTCGCCGCGTGGGCCTGCGCGTCGTGGATGAAGCGGTGGACCTCCTTGTCGATCCGGGCGAGGAGGTCCTCGGACAACTCGCTGAGGCGCTCGCCGGTGCGCAGGTCGCGGAACTGGCGCAGGCCGAGGTCGCCGCCGCCCATGCCGCAGAACTCGACCATGAACTCGGCCAGCCGCGTCGCGTGGACGAGGTCGCTCCCCGACGCCCCGGTCGAGACGTCGTCGAGCATGAGGCGCTCCGCCTCGATGCCGCCGAGCGTCACGGCCAGGTCGGCGAACATCTGCTTGAACGTCTGGACGATGCGGCGCGTCTCGTCCGGCTTGAAGCTGACGTAGGCCGGGGCCCACGGCATCTCGCTCTTGATCGTGATGCGCTCGATCGGCAGGGACGACTCGGTGAACAGGGCGACGATGGCGTGGCCGGCCTCGTGCGTCGCGGCGACCCACTCCTCCTTGCGCGTCAGGTCGAGCTTCTCGTCGTACTCGGTCAGGCCGCGTTCGATGTCCTCCGGCTTTGTCGCGTCGGTCCGCTGCTCGCGCAGCCGGATGCGGGCGACCGACCGGGCGATCGCGTTGATGTGATCGCCGGAGAAGGCCGTCCCCTGGGCGGTGATGTAGCCGCGCCCGGTCCGGCGGACGGCGTACTCGAGCGCCTCCTCGGACAGCTGGAGCTTCATCTTCTGGTCGTAGATCTTGAAGATCTCGCGCCGCGCGTCGCCGTCCGGGTACGGGATGTGGAGATGGAACTCGAACCGCCCCGGCCGGAGCAGGGCCGGGTCGAGGCTCTCGACGAAGTTCGTCGTGCCGATGACGAAGACCATCTCCTCCTTGTGGAAGCCGTCCATCTCGGTCAGGAGCTGGTTGACCATCGAGTGCTCGACGCCGCTGCCGGTGTAGGTGCCGCGCGCCGTGGCGAACGAGTCGATCTCGTCGAAGACGATGATCGCCGGGGCGGACTGGCGGGCGCGGTGAAAGATCTGGCGCAGGTTTTCTTCCGATTCCCCGACCCACTTCGACTTCAATTCCGGCCCGGACACGACGGTGATCGCCGCGCCGATCTCGGACGCCATCGCCTTGGCGAAGAGCGTCTTGCCCGTACCCGGCGGGCCCCAGAAGATCATGCCCTTCGGGATGAGCTCCTCGATCGCCCGGATCGACTCCTCGCTCGTCAGCTCCTCCTTGCGCGCGATCAGGTTGAGGATCTCGTTGCGGAGCTGGTCCTTCACCTTGGCGTAGCCGCCGATGTCGCGGTCGAACGAGATGTTCGGCATCTCCAGCGTGCCGCCTAGCGTGCCCTGCCGCAGTTGACGCAGGACGCCGGCCGCGTTCGCCGGGTAGTCCTCGCCCTCGAGCGTCGAGAGGAGCTTGCGCAGCCGGATGGCGTTGACGCCGGAGACGTGCTTGTACAGCTGCCACGGGTTGAACTGCCGGCCGAACTTGCGGCTCTCGCGCTGCGTGATCAGGTGGCGCAGCCGGGTCCGGTTCAGGCCGAGCAGGCTGACCCGGTGCGGGAAGAGCTGCTCGATGACGCGCGGCAGCGGGAAGGACGGGTCCTTGAACCCGAGCCAGACGAGGTCCGGGTTCTCGTACAGGAGCGGGATGACCTCGCGCGCCTCGGCCGTCAGGCCGCCGGCCGACGTCGTCAAAAGGTCGAGGTGCGGCAGGACGACGACGCGGCGCTCGACCGTGCCGCCGCGGACCGCCTCGCGCAGCTGGGAGATCATCGTCCCCATCATGCCCTGCGGCATCATGCCGCCACCGCCGCCCTGTCCTTGCTGGTCGTCCTGGCGCGGCCGGCCGTCGAGGTAGAGGCAGCGGAACGGCGGCTGGACGGCGCGCAGCCGGTTGCGCAGGTTCTGGTACAGGTACGGGCTGAGTTCCTTGTCGCACTCGACGAGGACCGGCAGGCTGCGCTGCAGCAGCGAGGCGACGTTGGCCAACTCGGTGCAGTACGCTGCCTCGACCGCCTGCTCGATGGGGAGATCCTGCGGCAGCGACGACTCGTCGATCAGGACGGTGTTCGGCTGCGCGGCGGGCGGGGTCTTGCTCTTGGTGGCGGCCATTGGCTCTCTCTTCCGTGCCGGCGGACGATTTTCACATAGCCCCGGGCTTGCCCGGGGTCTTTTCGCGGCGAAGGCACCCCGGGCAAGCCCGGGGCTCTACGGCGTCAGACCTCGACGACGATGGTCAGGTTGCCGGTCTGCTCGTCCTCGGTGATTTCCTTGATCTGGCCCATCGAGGCGGCCTTGCGCTTGAGGGCCTCGGCGGTGACCTTGTTCACCGCCTGGTCCAGCTCGCCGCGGATCTCGCCCAGCTCCTTCTCGAGCCGGTCGGTCACCTGGTTCTGCAGCGAGGCGTTGCGCTCCTGGACCTTCTTCTCCAGTTCCTTCTGCGCCTCGTTTCGCAGGTTCTCGCGGATCTTCTCCTGGCCGGGGCCGACGTCGTCGTAGCCGTGGCCGGTCTTCTCCGTCTCTTCGGTCACCTGCTCGGTCGCCTCGGCCGAGACGGTCACCGTGCCGGTCTTCGGATCGACCGTGACCGTGACGCCGTTCTCGCGGCGGACCATGACCTCGCCCTCGCGCTCGAAGCCGCGCTTGGCGAGTTCGTCGGCCAGCAGCCGGCCCATGTCCTCCGGCGGCAGGACCTCGATGATCTCCAGGTCGGTCGAGACCTTGTCTTCGGCCCGGATGACCCGGTTGACGCTTTCCTTGACGCTGACGCGGTATGCGCGGCTCATGTTCACGGACCTCCGGAGTTAGCCCGCGCCGCCCTGGCGCAGGGGGTCGAGCAGGCGGATGACGGTCAGCGACCGTTGGTAGAGCGTATCCCCATCATAGCGTTCCCAGTCGTGCCGCCACAGGTTGGCGGCGTGCCATTCGTCGTCCCACCGGCCGACGCCGCGCGCCCAGGCGGCCCAGTCGCGCAGCCGGCCGAACAGGCGCACGAACGTCAGGGCGGCCTGGTACGTCGCCGCCCGGTCGGCCAGGCGAAGCCCGACCGTGTTCAGCCCGCCGGTCCACATGCCCGGGTGGGCGGTGTCCGTCAGGACGTGCTGTCCAACCCGCAGCAGGAACCGGGCCAGGTCGCGCCGGTTCGCCTGCTCGACTGCGTCGAGGAACGCCGACAAGACGCGCTCCTGGCTCGCGCCGAGGGCGCGCATGTCGGCCGGGTTCGTGACGCGTTCCTTGCCGCTCTCGATCTGGATCCAGCGCTGGGCCAGGTCCGGCTGCAGCGCCTCGACGACGCACGCCCCCAGGCCCGTCGTCCACGGCGTGAAGTCGAGCCCGGCCCCGGCCGGCGGGTCGCGGAAGTCCTCCGGGTACGCCAGCAGGCACAGGGCGTGGCTGGCGAACGGCTGCCGCTTGCGCATCTCGGCGTTGCCCTGCTCGTCGCGGCCCTCGCGCAGCCCCTCGTGGGCGAAGAAGAGCAGCAACTGGTCGCCCGGCGTCAGCTCGCCGACCGGCGGCGTCCAGGCCGCCTCCTTGTCGCGCGGGTGAGCGGCCGTGATCCAGAGCAGGAACTCCATCGCGTGCTGCGAGAACTCCAGGCCGAGCTGCTCCGGCGGCGTCCGCCGCCAGAGCCGGCCCTCGACAATGCCGTCGCCGAGGTTATCCCGTCGCAGGTGCCGCTCGACGCGCCAGCCGCCGCGCAGCGCCAGCAGGTGGGTGCAGCCCTTGGCCAGGGCGGCCTGAATCAGGCGGACACACCCGGGGCTGAGACAGCCGGGCGGGTCCTTGACGCGCGCCTCGACGAGCGGCAGGGCGCGCTCCGCCGGCTCGCGCCGCAGGAAGTAATACAGCAGGCGCAGCAGGCTCGCTTCGAACCGGGAGACGTTCTGCATGTCCGTGGGCCCTTCCCCGCTACGGGAAGGCATTGTGTCCGAAACGAAGCGGCCGTGCCACCCTGGCAGCGAATCGACCGACCGGATAGGGCGCTGACCTTCGCCAGTATTGTACCGCATCGGCCGGGACATTCCCAGAGCCGGACACCGGGAAGTCGGCGCGGGTTCTCGTCGAAGCGCTTACGCGGCGGATGTGACGATCGGACAGGTGGGAGGAGCGGCCCCCCCAAGCCCGGGCGTGGCCACGCCCGGGCTTGGGGGGGGAGCGCGAGAGGTTAGCGCCCTCAGGGTTGTTTCTTCCGCGCCTCGAACTCCTTGAAGTACTTCTCGGGGTTGTCCTTGAACGCATCGCGGCAGCCGGAGCAACACACGTAGTACGTCTGGTCCTTGTACTTGACCTCCGTCGTCCCGAGGCCGCCGGAGACGACGCACTCGCGCATCGCCTGCACCGCCGCGAACGGCACCGCCTCGTTCGTCGCGCCGACCTGCCACTGGCCGACCCAGCGCGTCTTGCCGGCCGGCAGCACCTCGTATTTCATCAGGTGGCGCTCGACGTGCAGGGTGTGGAGCGTCACCTTGTGGCGGTCCTTCGTCTCGGCGTCCTCGCGTTCGAGCAGGAGCTTCTTCTCCTGACGCGGCCCCTCGAAGACGAGCGGCTTCTTGTCGAGCGTGGTCAGCGTCAGGCGGTAGGTCTGCGTCGCGGGCAGGTAGCGCAGCTCGCCGCTGGCGAAGTGCTTGCCCTTGGCGAAGTCGCCCTTGAGGCAGGCGTCGTCGCCCTTGAACTGCCATTCCCAGACGACGTGCTCGACCCAGAAGCCCTTGAGCTTCTCTTCCTTGGTGCCGAGGAGCGGCTCGCCGGTGCATTTCCACGCGCCGACCAGGTCGTTGAGCGGCTGCAGGGCCGCCTTCGGCGGCAGCGGCTCGGCCGACGCGGCGACGAGCGGCAGGAACGCGAGCAGGAGCAGGGAGCGGCGCATGGTTGCCTCCAGCGGTGCGGGGACCACCCGACTAAACACCCCGGACGAGCGACCGGCCCGCCGCTAACCAAAAACGCCGCCGGCCCACCCCCCGTGTCGGAGGCGGGCCGGCGGCGGCATCGGCCTGCCCGGTGCTGGGCAGCCGGACGCGCGGCGTCAGGACTTGCCGAGCCGGTCGATCAGGACGTTCAGGGCCGCGACGTGGCTCTGGCAGCGCGGCAGGAGCGTCTGGCGGATGACCGTCTTGACCTCCTCGGAGACGTCGTCGTCCTTGAGGGCGCTCTCGTAGTCGGAGACGCCGTGCTCCTCGCCGGTGCGCAGCGCCCCGAGCGTGGTCCCGTCGCCGAGGAGCTGGGCCGCCCCGGTGAACAGCGACGCCCAGTAGCCCCAGGTGCCGGAGGTCTCCGACGGCTCGGCGTCCCGGTCGAGGACGAGTTCGCGCAGCCGGGAGACCGACGCCTCGTGCTCGCCCTGGATGCGGCGCAGCTCGCCACGGACGGTCGCGTCGTCGAAGGAAGAAAGGGCCTGCTTGTACGACTCGATCGCGGCCGTCTCGCCGCGGAGCAGGCTGTTGAGCGTGTTCGTGCTGGCGGTGGTCGCCATGGTTGCTTCTCCTCAAGATTGGAAGGGCGTGAGAAAAAGAGAAGCAACCGCCGTGCCGACGGGATCATTCGTGCCCGCCGTGCAGGGCCTCCCAGCAGAGCCACATCCCGAGTAGCAGGATCAGCGTCGCCGTCACCAGCGGCAGCACCTTGCCGACCGTCTCCAGCACGTCGCGGTGCCGCTCCAGGTGCGGCCGGGCGACCTTGCGGGCGAGCACGACCCCGACGCCGATCGCCACCAGGACGAACGCCAGCCCGGCGCTGAACGCCAGCAGGAGCGGCAGCGCCAGCCAGAGCTGGCCCAGGACGATCGCCGCCGCGAGCATGGCGATCGCGTCCCAGCACGGCACGATGCCGCCGGCGATGCCGAGCAGGATCAGGTCGAGCCAGCGCACCGTCGTCCCGTCGCCGACCGGGCCGTGCGAATGGCCGCCGAAGACGTGGACGTGGTCGCTCTGGCCCAGGAGACGCCGCAGCAACAGGAACAGGCCCATGAACGCGATCAGCAGGCCGCCCAGGAACGCCAGCGCCGCCTGGACGTGCTGCTCCCGGCCGACCAGCCACGGCAGGATCGCCGCCAGGATGAGCACCGCCGCCGTGTGCGTCAGCGTCGTCACGATCCCGAGCAGCACCGCGTGGCTGATCGTGCCGCGTTCGCCGACGAGGTAGGCCGCGACCATCGTCTTGCCGTGGCCCGGCGTCAGGGCGTGGGCCGCCCCGAACAGGGCCGACAGGAACAGGAGCATCCCCAGGCCGAGGTTCGAGTCGAGCAGCAGCCCGCGCAGCGACCAGCCGCCCTTTGGCTCCGCCGGCTCGGCCAGTTCCGGCAGGGTCGGCTCGGCGTCGGTTTTGGACCGTGCCCAGCCGGGCCCGGGACGGCTCTCGGCGGCGAGCGGCGCGTCACCAATTCCGACCGCCCCGTCGGCGGCCGGCTTCTCCGGCTCCGCCTCCGGCGGCAGCGACGCCCGGTAGCGGCCGGGCGGTTCGGTCGGCGTGGCGAGGAACTCGGCCCGGAGCGTCCGCCGCCGGTCGCGGTCGCCCGGCCGCCAGTCGTCGGCGCGCCGGGCGATCAACGCCGCGTCGGGGGCCTCGACCGCGAGCAGCTCGACCCCGGCGGCCGCGTCAAGGTAGAGGGCGATCCGGCTCGCGTCGTCGTCCTCCCAGCCGACGTCACGGACGACGAGCCGGCGGGCCTTCGCCGCGTCGGCCCAGGTCGCCTCCAGCAGGTACTCGCAGCGCAGCGAGTCGGTCAGCCGATGCGACCGGCCCACGACGCGGAACGGTAGGGCTTCGCCATCTAGCTCGAGTTGCAGGATCTTCGGCAGCTCGGCCTCGAAGAACGCGGCGTAGACGGACGGCAACTCGTCCTGGGTGAGCCGGCCGCTGGCGGGGTGTTTCGCCTTGTGCAGATCGACGGCGGCGGTCAGGACGTCCACCTCGACGCGGTAGGCGACGCGGACGCCGGCCGGCCCGACGCGGACGGCGGCGGTCCGGTCGTGGTTGTCCTTCGGCACGGGGTGGGAGTGAAGAGGACTAACCACAGAGACACAGAGACACAGAGAAGAGAAGACGAGAAGAGAGAGGCAGGGTCGGGCCTCGCCTCGTCCGCGCCGCCAGTGGCCCCGGAATGGCCCCACTCTCTGTCCTCTCTCTGTCTTGTCTTCTCTGTGTCTCTGTGTCTCTGTGGTTAGTCCGTCTTACCGCTTCGGCTTGGCGTGGCTCAGGGCCATCAGCGCGTAGCCGGTGACGATGCGCGGGTCGCCCTCCATCCAGCGGTCCTGGTCGTTGACCCAGCTGCCGTCCTCCTTCTGCCGCTTCGCCAGCTCGGCGGTCAGCTCCGCCCGCCAGTCGTGCTTCTTGCCCGCGGCGTCGACGAACTCATCGACGCCGAGCACGTCGAGCGTCTTGGCCATCGTGTGGTAGTAGTAGTACAGGCCCCACTGCGCCCGGGCCTCCGGCATGCCGGGGTTGCGGTCGAAGGTGTAGTTCTTCTTCAGCCAGTCGTACGCCTTCTTGACGCGCGGGTCGTCCTTCGTCACGCCGCAGTAGATGAGGCTCTTCACCCCGGCGTAGGTCATGCTGCCGTAGCCGGGCAGGCCGGTCGCCCCGGTGGCGGCGTCGTCGACCTTGGTCGAGCCGCCGGCCGCGGCGCTGTAGATGAAGCTGCCGTCGTCGATCTTGCCGGCCCACGGCTGGTCGTTCCCTTCGCCCTTGAGGTTCTGACACCGCGTCACGAACGTCGCCGCCTTCTTGAAGGCCGGGTCGTCCTTCGCCACGCCGGCCGCGACCAGCGCGTCGAGGAAGAACTGCGTGTTGGACAGGTCCGGCCGCGACTTGCTGTCGTAGCCGGCCCCGCCGAAGAAGTCGTCGGTCGCCTGCTTGCCCTCGCCGTCGTCCCACTGGAGGCCCTTGAGGAACTTCGCCGCGTCGGCGATGACGGCCTTGTAGCTGTCCCGCTTCGCCGCCTGCAGGGCCATAACGTTGACGCACGTGACGTAGTTCTGCAGTTGGACGCGCGGGTCGTTGCCGGCGATGTGGCCGGCCTTCGGGTTGATAAGCGACTCGATGTACTTCAGCGCCTTGGCCGCGGCCGGGTCGTCGGCGGTGACCTTGCCGGTCTGGAGCATGCCGGTCAGGGCGATGCCTGTGATGCCGGGGCTCTTCTGGGTGTTCCAGCCGCCATCGGCGTCCTGGGTCTTTTTCAGGTAGGCGATCGCCTTATCGACCGTCGCGTCCCACGTCTTGGCGTCGCCCTGGCCCCGGGCGGACACGACGGCCAGCGTCAAACCCAGCGCGGCCAGGAGGGCGGTGCGGACGGCCCAGGTCTTGTTCATCGGCGTCTCTCCCGTGTGAGGTCGGAATCCGGCCGGGGTCGTTGCAAGTGCAATGCCAGGCGACGTTTCCCGTCGCCCGCGGGGGATTTCGCCGCCCGGGTGGCCGGCCCGTCGCCGGGGCTGGTCAGCTTTTCATCGCGCGGCGGGCCTGGATGAACGAGTTCACGCACAGGCCGAGGTGGACCAGGCAGACGAGGCCCATGCCGAGGATGGCCAGCGTCGAGACGGTGCTGTCCGCCGCGACGCCGTCCACGACGCGGGTGGTCCGCCCCTCCTGGAGCAGCTGCGGCAGGCGGCCCGCCCCCATGACCGCCGCCGCGACGAGGCCGACCAGGCTCAGGCCGGCCGCCGCGTGCATGACGTGCTTGCGCAGGCCGTCCTTGTAGCCGAGCAGGCCGAGGGCAACGAGCACGCCGCCGAACACGGCCGGGATCAGGGCCGTGAAATGGCTCGACCCGGTCCCGAAGAACGTCCCGACGCCGAGGGCGACGAGTAAGGCCCCCGCGACGACGGTGACCGGCGGCATCGACATGGTAACTGTCCCTCCGCGTCCGACCCGGCAAGCGGCGCAAACCGCGCCGCCTGCGCCTGGGGTTATTCTAGCGACGGTCGGCCGCGTCGGACTACTGGCGGCCAGGTTCTTGTCCTTGCCGGCTCGCGCGGGTATAGTGGAGCGACCTCTGCGGTGTTCGTGATCGAGCGTGCTTTTGACGAACCGATACGAGTACCCGCCGGGAGCCAACAGAACGTTCGGGGCACGCAAGCCCGTCCTCCGCTCCGGCGGGGACTGTAGCGGGATCCGTAAGCCGGCGTTGAGGCGCCCCTGTACCAATGCGGGTTCTCAAAAGCGCAAGACACGGCATCGGCGGAGGTTTTTCACGCGCCGCGCCGGCTACTTTTGCCTCCAACTCCGCCCTCCGTCCACTAACGGCGCCCTCTCACCGAGAGCAAGTGGAAAATTCGAGATTGCCCTAACCCATTCACGCTACGTCACTTCCTTTGACCGACCGAGCCCCCTTCCGCGGGGTCGCCGCCCCCTTCCGGAAATGCTGGCGCGACGGCCAAAAAAGCCGACACGATCTTTCCCCTTGCATGCAGGGCACTTTCGCCCTTGTCACCGACGTGTCACTGACGGGCGGCGAGAATTGCGGTTGACTGGTTTCGGCGAGACGCTAACCTGTCTCTTCATGACCGCCGCCACGGCCCCTTGGTCTCGCTAACCTGTTGCGAGGACGGAGGATCCGACTCGCAAGGGGTGCGCGGAAGGTACGGATCGACGGGCGAGTGAGGCGGTCGGACCGCGAGAAGCACTGCCCCGCACGGGCGAGCCCAGGGAGGAAGCTCGCACGGGCGTGGCGGTCGAAATGGTGTCGCTTCCAGCAGGGGCACCTGGGCCAGGGACGGCCCGCGACGAGCACTCAGGGAGGGGTGAGGTCGAGGGAGGAGAAGGAAACGACTCTTCTCGCAAGCTCCCGCTGGAAGACGACGCCACCCGACCGGTCCCGCAACGGGCCGGCCGGGAAAGGGCCCGCAAGGACGCGGCGCTCATTGAGCGAACCCGGCGACCCCAGGACGGGGTCGCCGGGTTCATTTCGCACCTATAACCCCGCAATCGGCGCGCCGTGCGGCAGCAGCGGCATCGGCCGGCCCTGCGAATCGGTCAGCACCTGAGCCGGGTCGATGCCGAGGTGGCGGTAGATCGTCGCCAGCACGTCTTGCGGCGTCACCGGAGACGCGGTCGGGTATTCGCCGCGGGCGTTCGTCGAACCGATCACCTGTCCCATGCGAAGGCCGCCGCCGGCGACCAGGGCGCTGAACGCCTGCGGCCAGTGGTCACGGCCGATCGAATTGTCGGGCGGCCCGGTGCGAATCCGCGGCGTCCGGCCGAACTCGGTCACGACGACGACGAGCACCTTCTCATCCAGTCCCCGGGCGAAGACGTCGTCGATGAGGGCCGCCACGCACTGGTCGTCGTACGGCAGCCGGGTCCGCATGTAATCGCCGAAGTGTCCCGGCCGCATCGCGTTGCCGGGATGGTCGTCCCAGTTGGTGAAGTTCGGCCCGTTCTCCGGCGTGTTGGCGACGACGCTGACGACGGCCGTCCCCGCCTCGACCAGCCGGCGGGCGAGCAGGCACGCCTGGCCCCACAGGTGCCGGCCGTAGCGCTCGCGGACCGCCTCCGGCTCGCGCTCGATGTCGAACGCCCGGGCCACGGCCGGGCTCGTCAGCGCCGCGTATGCCTGCTGGCGGAGCGGGTCGAGTTGGTCGGCCGTGCGGTCGAGGCCGGACCGGGCCTGCTCCAGGTCGCCGAGCAACCGCCGCCGGTTCTCCAGGGTGTCGAGCCCGCCCCGGAGCACGAACTGCGGCACGGAGTAACCCGGGACCGAGGGGTTGCCGGCCGCGAACGGCTGCGCCCCGGCCCCGAGGTACGCCGTGCGGATCATCTGGAACGGGTACGGCACCGCGACGTACTGCGGCAGGGCGTCGCGGTGCGGGCCGCGCAGCCGGCCGGCGACCATGCCGAAGTCGGGGTGCTCGCTCTTCGCCGTGGACGTCGGGTCGGCGACGGTCGGCTCCTTGCCGGTCAGCACGGCGATCGAGCCGTCGTTGTGGATGTCGATCTTGTGGTGCAGCGAGCGGATCAGGCTGAACCGGTCGGCGACGGCGGCCTGGCGCGGCAGCAGTTCGCAGATCGACACGCCGGACACGCGGGTGGCGATCGGCTTGAAGACGCTGCGCATCGTCTCGGGAAGGTCGGGCTTGAGGTCGTACGTCTCCAGGTGGCTCATGCCGCCGAGGCAGTAGATCAGGATGACGGACGTGTCGCGGTTCGTGCCGGCGGCGGCCCGCGCCGCGGCGACGTCGGCCAGACCGACGCCGCCCAGGACCAGGCCGCCGACTCGCAGGAATTCGCGACGGTTCATCGGTGCCCTACTTCTTGCCCTGCATCCGGGCCATGAGCTTCTGGAACTGCACCAGCGTCTCGTCTGGGTGGGCGTTCGCCTCGGCGACGCAGCCCTTGCAGCAGAGGAACACCGGCGTCCCCTTGACCATGACCTTGTGGATCGGCCCGGTCGAGCCGAGGGGGCTCTCCTGGTCGATCGCGCAGAAGAACTGCGCCTCCGCCAGTTTGCGGTCTTCCGGGCTCAGTTTCAACATCTCGGCCTTGACCTTCTGCGTCTCGGCCGGCGTCATGCGCGGCATCATCGCGCCGGGCCCCGGGTTCGGGGCCGGGGTCGGCGTCGCCGGCTTCGCCACCGGCGACGTGGCCGGCGTCGTCGTGAACGACCCGGCCGACTGGAAGCTGCTGATCGTCATCTGCTTGTCGAGTTCGAGCTTGAAGTCGTACAGGATGGCGACCGCCTTCTCGCCGCTGGCCTTCGGCTCGACGGTGACGTCCCAGCGGAGGAGGTTGTGCGGCCGTTGCTCGCGCTGGTAGATGGCGTCGGCGCTGACCTCCGGCGTCGCCTTGAGCAGGGTGACGTTGACCGTCTCCGCCTCGGCCGACGGCAGCCGGTCCCAGACCTGGACCTGGACCGGCTCGGACTTGTAGCTGGAGATCAAGATGCGGTAGTCGAACTTCAGGGCCTGGTTCGCGCCCTGGTTCGTCTTCAACTTGTCAACCATCTGCCGCTGGACCTGGAGCTGCGGATCGACGCCGAACCCGGCCGTGAACGTCTCGCCGATGGCGACGAGCGGCAGGTTCATCTGGCCGACGAAGTCGGAGCCCTGGTACATGGTCGCCTCGCCGGCGAGCAGGACGTAGTTGCTCTTGTTGGTCAGGTCGGCCAACCGGTAGACGTGCGGCGTCAGCAGCGGCACCGCCTTGTAGTAGTACGCCGGCTCCATCTCCAGCCGGGCGACCTCGAGCACCTGCTCGTCGGCGCGTGACGGCACCGACAGCTTCGTCTTGAGGTGGTACATGACGGTCGGCCCCTCGCGGGTGCCGAGGGCGCAGCCGCGCTGCATGGCGGCGTCGGGGTTGAACAGCTCGAACGACTGGCCGAGGGCCGCCGCGGTGTTGACGAGGCCGACGCCGCTGGCGAGCTTGCGCTCGTTGAGGTCCTTCTGGGCCTTGGCGCGGAGGTCGCGGGCCTGCTCCTCCAGTTCCATGGCGTTGTCGGCCATCCGGCCGCCGGGGGCGCTCGCCTTCGGCACGACGGTGACGGCGAGCTTCTGCAGCTCCGGCGGGGCGGCGTTGAGCATCGGCTCGGCGGTGGAGAGCGTCAGGGCGACGTCGCCCCAGTCCTCGCCGGTGTGCTGGGCGACCGCGGCCAGGTACTCGACCTGGACCGGGTCCTTGGTCGTCTTGCCGGCGCGGAGCTTGTACTGCGGCAGCCACGACGCGGCGCTGACGAGGTAGTTCAGCCGCACCTTGCCGGCGGCGGGGCCGGTGCGCTCGACGACGATGACGGCGTCGCGCTCGGTGCGCTGGGTGCCGGTGGACAGCTCGCTGAGCTTGCGCTGGGCGAACTCGGCCTTCTCCTGGTTGGCCTGGATCTGCTGCTTGAGGCCGACGATCTCGCGGGCGCTCTCCAGGCGCGTCTCGCGGATGTGCTTGGACATCGTGATCGCCGCGTCGCTGCTGACGGCCGCCTTCTCGGCCGACTGCATCGTCGTGATGGTCATGAAGCTTTCCATCTTGGTCAGCGTCTTCTCGTTCTCCAGGGCGGCCTTCATCTCGGCCTCGATCTTCTCGCGCGCGAGCTGGAACTGCTTCAACTCGTCGTGGAGCTTGCGGACCTCCTCGCGGGTGTCCTCCAGCACCGGCCGGCTGCGGAAGCGCGTCGTCAGGACGCGGACGCCGTCGGAGCCCTCGCTGTAGAGCGAGCTGTTGACCGTCGTCGGCGGCAGCGGCGTGACGGTCAGCTCGACGATGCCCTGGCCGGCGGGCACTTCAACTTCGCGGGTGACGAGGGCGCTGTTGGGATAGACGGTGACGGCGGCGACGCGGCTGGTGGCCGACTTCGGGCCGACGGCGACGGCCGGCGGGGTGGGTTGTTTCTCCTCGGGCGGGTAGGCCGGCATGGAGCCGGACGCGAGGAAAAAGGCGACGGCCGGGACGGCCACGAGGAGCCACGGGAGCGCGCGTTGCCACATGACGGGGTTCCTTTCACGAGACGGCCCAGGAGACCTGGCCACAGCGGGGATTGTCCCGCGAGGCGCAGGGCGGCACAAGGGCCTTCGGCCGGGTCGTTACCTATGTAGCGAGCGGCCCGGCCGGCACCCGACAGGAAGCCGCGCCGCGGGGCCGCTACAATGCCCCGAACCCATCCTCGGAGGCCGACCCTACGAAGGACGTCAAGGCGCTGCGGCAGGTGCGGCTGGTGATGAAGGGCGGCGTGCTGCACCGGAAGCCGTGATGGAACCGACCCCCGGCGAAGTTTACCGATTGCATGAAGAGTTGATGATGTCTCAATTTGACGCTTGCAATTTGGGAGGGGGGGGGTAATTTGGGGCGAGGTGGGATGACCCCCACGCTCGACACTTCGCTACCTCGAGGATGAGGCACGTCATGTTCTGGAACTGGTTCCGCCGACTGGCCGCGCCGCACCGTCGCAGGCCGACCCTGGAGACGCTTGAAGATCGCTGCGTCCCGGCGACGTTCATCGTCAACACCCACCTCGACACGAACGACGCCCTCGTCGGGGACGGCATCGCCGCCGACTCGCTCGGGTTCACGTCGCTCCGGGCGGCGATCGAGGAGGCGCAACAGACCACCGCCGCCGACACGATCCAGTTCGCCATCCCCCAGGTCATCACGGAAGTCGTCACGGAAGAGGGCACGACCACCACGACCTACACGCCCGCGATCAATCTCCTGTCGGCCCTGCCGACCATCACCGAGGCGCTCCACATCGACGGGCCGAACCTGGCCTCCCAGACGGTCCGGCGCGGCACGTCAGCGACCTACCGCATCTTCACGTTCGCCGGCGGCGGGACCACCCCGGAGTGGATGGTCGATGACCTCTGGATCGAGAACGGCAAGAGCGACGCCGGCGGGGGCGGCATCGCGGTCTTCGGCGGGACGAAGCTCACCGTCCTCGACTGCGTCTTCGAAGGCAACACCGCGACAGGGGATACGGCCGGCGGAGCCCTCCGCAACAATGCCTGTTCCCTGGTGGACATCATCTCGTGCCAGTTCCACCAAAACGCCGCCAAGTTCGGCGGAGCGGTGAGCACCACGTCGGGGACGACGAGCATCCTCGGCAGCGTGATCCACCTCAACACGGCGGAGTTCGGCGGCGGGGTCCACCACCAGGGCTCCGGCGAGACGGACATCTGGGGGAACAGCGAGATTCGGTCGAACACCGCGACCAGCGACGGCGGCGGCATTTTCGTCTCTTCCGGGGTCGTGAACATGACCGGCGGGGTGCTGAGCCTCAATACCGCCAACCGCGACGGCGGGGGCTTCTTCGGCACGGCCTCCACGAGCCACTTCGACGGCGTCACGGTCAACGACAACCATGCCGCCGTTCGGGGGGGCGGGATGTTCTTGGACAACAACATGGCGATGACCCTGGAAGCCAGCACCGTCCAGTTCAACACCGCCACCCTGGCCGTCCCCGGGATCGCCTACAAGGCGACGGCCACGATCACCCTCCTCAACCCCGGCAACACCCAGACGATCGTGCTCGTCCCGTGACGACCGGACGGCCACCAGCCGGGCCGTTCCGGACCCGGTGAGCGTGCCGAAGTGAAGTTGACCCGGGGAGCCGGACTCCCGCACGGGACCGGGTCCCCCGGGTCGATGATGGAGGCGACCATGTCCCCGCGATCCGCCGTGCCGCTCTGGCTCGTCCGCTGCGCCTTCGCCGGTGGCCTCCTCGGCTGCCTCGTCAACATACCCCTGGGCCATTCCTCGCCGCCGGGCGACGCGCCGGACATCCCGACCCTGATCCGCCGCCTCGGCGACGACGACCCGAAGGTGCGCGACGAGGCGGCGAAGCTCCTCGCCGGGCGGGAGGACGCCATCCCGGCGCTCCGCCTCGCCCTGAAGTCCGACGACCGCGAGGTCGCCCGGCTCGCGGAAGCCGTCCTCAACGACCTGAAAGACAAACGCCGCGAGTCCGCGCTGCGCCAGATCAAAGCCTACCGCAAGTCTGGTCATTATGACCTACTCGCCGAAGTCTTGGTCCGCTGGGAAGATGAGGAGCTTTCCGCCGACTGGTGGGAGGCCTTCGTCGGTGCCGGCTGGGACCTCGTCGAGGCGGAAGCCGCGACCTACAAGCGGACCGGGCTGAAAGAAAAGGCCGACGCCGACCGCGGGCCGGATTGGGGGAGTTTCGCCCGCTTCTCTTCCGTGCCGTATTACAAGGCGTATCCGGTCGGGCGGCCGGCGCTGGTGATCCCGCCGAAGGTCAAGGAAAACGAGCCGATCCGGGCGGCCTGTCGCGCCGAGGAGTTGAAGGCGCTGAACCCGGACCGCTTCCTCGCCGGCTGGGTCGGCGTCGCCGCCGTCACCGCGAAGGTGAACATGTCGAACCCGGGCCATGCCTTTCTCGCCTGCGGCGGTTCCGTCCAGTTTGGGAGATGTTCTTATTCCGTCATCATTTGCGGCGGGGACTGCGTCGTCGACGACGACGGCGCGGTCAACTCCATCATCGTCGCGCGGCGGAACGTGCTGGTGAAGAAGGGAGTGGTCCACTGCGTCATCCTCGCCGGCGGGGACGTCGATGTCTCCGACTTGCACGTCAACAACTCGACCATCCGCGCGGCCGGCAAGATCAAGGTCGGCCCGCCGAACAGCATCATCAAATCGGAGGTCCACCCCGAAGACCCGAAGGCCCTCGCCGGCATCCGGTTCTTCGAGCTCGCCGACCTCGGCCTGGCCGCGTCGTTGGTCGAGAAGCGGATGCGCGTGGACCGCCTCGCCGCCGACAGCCCGCTCGCCCGGGCCGGCCTCCGCGAGGGCGACCGGATCGACGCCGTCGGCCCCGAGACGCCGACCGACGACGAGACGCTCCGCCGCGCCCTCCGCCGGGCGTTCGCCGAGCGACGGACGACGCTCAAGATCCAGCGCGACGGCCAGCCGCGCGAGATCACGGTCCGCTTCCCGGATTGACGCCGGCCGGACGACCCGCCGCAAATTCGGTGGCGGGCCTCGGCCACCGGAGATAGACTCGCCCGGCAACCAACGCCGTGGCGAGGAGGCCGATCCGATGCGCGGGAGTGACACGTCGCCGTCTCTACTTTCCCTATGGGCCGTGCTGGCCCTGGCGTCCCCTGCCCTGGCCCAGCCGATCCTGCTCAAGCCGGCGCGCGTCTTCGACGGCGTCACCCGCACCGCCCACGACGGCTGGGTCGTCCTGGTCAACGGCGACCGCATCGCCGCCGTCGGCCCGGCCGCCGAGGTGAAGGTGCCCGACGGGGCCCGCGTCATCGACCTGCCGACGGCGACCCTGCTGCCCGGCCTGATCGACGCCCACACGCACGTCCTGCTCCACCCGTACAACGAGGCGACCTGGGAGGACCAGGTCCTCAAGGAGCCGCAGTCGCTGCGCGTCGCCCGGGCGGTCAACCACCTCAAGGCGATGCTGCACGCCGGCTTCACGACGATCCGCGACCTCGGCACCGAGGGGGCCGGCTACGCCGACGTCGGCCTGCGCCAGGCCGTCGAGGAGAAGATCGTCCCCGGGCCGCGGCTGCTGGTGGCGACGCGGGCGATCGTGGCGACGCGCAGCTACGCCCCGCGCGGCTTCGCCCCGGAGTGGCACATCCCGCAGGGGGCCGAGGAGGCCGACGGCGAGGCGCTGATCCGCGTCGTCCGCGACCAGATCGGCCGCGGGGCCGACGTGGTCAAGGTCTACGCCGACACGACGCCGAAGGCCCCGGTCTACTCCGAGGAGGAGCTGAAGCGGATCGTCGCGACGGCGAAGCTGGCCGGCTGCCCGGTGTCGGCCCACGCGACGACGAAGGAGGCGATGACGCGGGCGGCCCTGGCCGGCGTCGCGACGATCGAGCACGGCTACGGCGGCGACGTCGAGGTGTTCCGGCTGATGGCCAACCAGGGCGTGGCCCTGTGCCCGACGTTGGCGGCGGCCGAGGCGATGGGCAAGTACCACCGCCAGCGTGGCGGCGACCCGGCGGCCGACCCGAACAGGACGACGAAGGCGATGTTCCAGGCGGCGCTGGAGGCGGGGGTGACGATCGTCAACGGCAGCGACGCCGGCGTGTTCGCCCACGGCGACGCGGCCCGCGAGCTGGAGCTGATGGTCGAGTACGGGATGAAGGTGCCCGAGGCGCTGCGGGCGGCGACGTCGGTCGCGGCGAAGGCGCTGCACCTGGACGACAAGGTCGGGGCGGTGAAGGCCGGCCTGCTCGCCGACCTGGTCGCCGTCGAGGGCGACCCGACGAAGGACGTCAAGGCCCTGCGGCAGGTGCGGCTGGTGATGAAGGGCGGCGTGCTGCACCGGGAGCCGTGACGGGTGGTTCTTCAGGGGGCGATCATCCTGGGCCCCACGTCCGAGCGCCCCGCCCCGTTCGGGGGTGAGGATCACCCGAGTTGCTGAACAAGTGCGGGCTTCTGGTTCGGGGGAGTGGATTTATGGTCCCGGCGACGTCCCTTTCGCTTGGAGACAAACTTTCCACCAACCGGCGAGCTACCCACACCTATCATCTACACCATGACGAAGATCCTGGCGATCGACCCGGGCCTGGCCCGCATCGGCCTGGCGATCAGCGACGCGGACCGGAAGTTCGCCTTCCCGCTGGAGACCTACACGCGCCGCGACCCGACCCGCGACCTGGCCCACCTGCGCGCCGTCGTCGCCGAGGAGGCGGTCGGCCTGCTCCTGGTCGGCCTGCCGCTGCTCAACGACGGCCGCGAGGGCGACTCCGCCCGTCAAGCCCGGGCCCTGGGTGACTGGCTGGCGGCCGAGTTGAAGCTGCCGGTCGTCTACTACGACGAGCGGTTTACCACCGTCCAGGCCGAGGCGATCCTGTGGGAAGCCGGCCTGACCCACCGGCAACGGAAGGACCGCCGCGACCGCCTGGCGGCACAGATCTTGCTACAAACGTTCATAGTCGCCGGCTGTCCGGTCGATTCCTGACGGCGTAAAATCCATTATCGCTCCGAGATGGAGCAGGCGGCCCGGCGAAGTACCCTCCGGGAATCCGTAACCGCGAGGTGCCGGCCGTGTGGGAGGCGTACTGGAGTACGGTCCGAGAGAGCGCCCTGGACTGGGTCATCCTCGGCCTGGGGGTGTTCCTACTCCTGGCCCACCTCGTCGGCCTGTTCGGCCGGCTGCACGGCGGCTCGACTTTGTTCGTCCAGGGCCTGGAGCGGTATCGGACGTTCTGCCTGCTGCTGACCGACCTGCTGCCGGTCCTCGGCCTGCTCGGGACGGTCCTCAGCCTGATGTTCACGTTCAAGACGTTCCAGACCGGCCAGGACGAATCGCCCGACCTGTCGCTGATGATCCGGGCGTTCGCCCCGGCGATGAGCACGACGATCTCCGGCCTGCTCATGGTCGCGCCGAACCTCGTCCTGAACGCCGTGCTCTGGCTGCTGCGGAGCGAGCCGGCCGGGGCGGAAGAAGGGGACTGAGCCATGCGCGCCACCGGCGTCCTCATGCGCTTCCTGTCCCTGCTCGACGTGGCGATCATCCTGCTCGGCATCCTGCTGCTGGCGATGGCCCACGCCCAGGTGCGCTCGACGAAGAAGCAAGTGTCCGGCGGCAACGCCGTCCAGGCGGCGACGAGCGGCCGGTTCGTCTACCTGTACGCCGGCACGAGCGGCGACGAGAACGGCCGGGCGTTCCTGCTCCGCCCCGACGGCGGCAAAGGCGGCGAAATCGCTACCGACCGCCCGGACGACCTGCAGCGCCTCCTGAAAGAGACCGCCCCGGCGAAGGACGCCGGTAACCGTGTGGTACTCCTGGTGATCAGCCCGCTCGGCTTCGACACCCGCTGGCCGCCGAGCCGGCTCGCCGCGATGGAGAAGGCCTGGGGACTGAAGATCGTCCCCCTGTATGACGTGAAGCTCGACCCGCGTTGAGATAAAGGAGCGCTCCCATGTTTGGCACCCTGATGCTGGCTCAGACCTGGCTACCCACACTGCCGTCGTTCGACTGGACGGCGGCCTACGTCGTTGGCGCGATCGTCGCGATCGGGGCGGTCCTCGTCCTGTGGATGGCGATCGCGACGCCGTTCGTCGCCATCGAGGGACGGAAATTCCTCGGCACGACCTTCGCCGTGCTGTGCCTCGGGGCGGCCACCGGGGCGATCGCCGCCGCGGCGGCCGGCTTCTACTGGGGCCGCCAGGGCGACGTCAAACGCGCCGAGATCGTCCAGCTCGTGACCAAGGTGAGCAACCAGCTCGACATCTTCTTCGACGCCGACCCGGCCTCGACCGGCCAGGCGAAGAGCTTCCGGGCGACGTTCGTCAGCTACGACGAGGACGGCCTCGACACGAAGGCCCCCGGCGTGCGGACGGTCAAGAAGCCGATCGTCGGCCCCGACGCCGACGCGTTCTACGCCCAGGCCGCCGACGAGCTGAAGGCGTGGGCGGCGAAGCGGACCTCGACCGACGGGAAGCCGCCCCGCGTCCACGTCTTCATGAAGCCGTACCCGGGCGACGGCGTCCTGCTCAAGCTGAAGGACTTCTGCCGCGAACACGGCTGCGTCATCGAGACGACCGACAGCGAGTGGGTCTCGGCGTTGAATCGGTAACCCCATTTAGCCCCCGGGTTGCCGGGGGTCTTCGCAGCCGGAACCCCGGGCAAGCCCGGGGCGAAAAGACGAGGGGTCGCCATGGCCGACTTCTGGACGTGGTTCACCACGCCGACGATCCACCCGTTCGCCGGGGTGGTCGCCGCCCTGGCGGCGGCGTTGACGATCCGGCCGCTGTCGTGGCTGAACCCGTTCCGCGCCGTGCGCCGCGGCGTCCAGGTGGCGATCCTGTGGTGCCTCGCCGTCTGGATGCTCGGCATGACGCCCGGCCCGGACGGCGACACCGGCTGGCTGATCCGGCCGTACCTCGGGGCGGCGGCGGCCGTGCTGGCGGCGGTGACGATTCGGCTGTTGACGTGGTTCAACCCCTTGCGGGCGGCCCGGCGTGTGGTACAAGTATCGGCCGTCTGGCTCCTCGTCGCCTGGCTGGTGGTGATGAGCAACGGCGAGGGGTTCGGCTTCGGCGGCCGGGGCCAGGGCGGATGGGGTAGCAGCACCGGGGCCGGGCCGGGCGACGCCCCCGGCGAGTGGCGTTCCCGGCCGGGGGTGACGGTCGTCTCCGGCGAGTTCCCGCGCGGCCTGAGCCCGAACGTCGTCGTCCAGGTGCGCTTCGTCCCGCTGGCGACCGACCCGGCCGTGGCGCGCGACTTCGCGTGTGACGTCCTCGTCCGGACCGACGACCGCGTCGCCGAGATCCGCACGGCGACGATGGGCCAGTTCCTGGCCGAGCTGCGCCAGGTGCTAGGCGACATCGCCGTGCCGCGGAACGTCCGCGAGCCGCTCGCGTCGATCCGCGGCAAGCCGTACCCGGGCGACGGCGTCCTCCGCAAGGTCGAGGCCGTCCTGCACGAGACGCAACCGCGCCTGGGCCTGCAACGGGAGCAGTACCCATGACGACCTCCGCCATCACGACCGAGCCGCCGCCGCTCAACGTCGGCGTCTACGGCACGACGCGCGCCGGCAAGACCCGCTTCCTCTACGAGCTGCTCGCCGGCTGGCAGCGCAACTACCGCCTGGTCGAAAGCTCCCCGGCGGCGAAGGTCTTCCTCGACGAGGTCGAGCCGGACATCCGCGCCTACGAGCACTCGCGCGGCACGGTCAAGACCCTGGAAGGCATCCAGGTCCTCGTCCAGCGCGGCGGCGACCAGCCGCCGTGGAGCCTGACGTTCCGCGACCTGCGCGGCGAGTTCCTTGCCCACGAGGTCGACAGCCTCGCCAAGCCGGACGCCCAGGCGTCGATCCCGCGCCAGGTGCGCGAGTGCAACTCGTTCGTCTTCTTCTTCGACCCGACGAGCGAGGACGCCCCGGACCAGGTCGAGGCGCACCACGCCCGGGAGCTGCGCCGGGCCGGCCGGTTCATCGACTACGTCCTCGCCGAGCGGCAGAACCGCTACCTGCCGATCCTGTTCGTCCTCACCCGCCTGGACCGCTGGGAGGACGACCCGCACCTGCGCGACCGGGCCGACGCCTGGGCCGGCCGGGTCAACGAGATGCTCCGCAAGGCGTACCGCCGGGCGCTGGGCGGCCACTTCCCGCGCCGGCTGACCGACGGCGAGGCGACGACGCTCGCCATCTCGAGCGTCCGCGGCGACGAGGTCGAGCAGGTCGTCGACCGGCTCGGCGAACTCGTCGTCGAGTGCGACGAGTTCCACCGCCGCGACCGGAAGCGCCTCTGGGGCGTGATGGCCACCCTCGGCGGCACGCTCGGCCTGTTCGCCTTGCTCGCCGTCGCCGTGTTCTGGTTCGTCCGCCAGCCGGACGTCACGCCGCAACAGCCGACCAAGAACACGCAGCCGCGGACGACGGTTCGCGAATGGACGCCGGACGAGGTGCGCACGCAGCTGACCGACCTCGACCGCCTCCTCGGGTCGCACCCGCCGGGGCGGACGCTGCCGACCGCGGACGAGGCCCGGGCGCTGAACGCACCGTTCCGCTGGCTGCCGCTCAAGCTCGAGTTCACCCGGACGGAGGCCGCCTTCCCGGCCGGGCTGCGCAAGGAGATGGCCGCCGCCCTGGAGCGGCTGATCGGCGTCGTCCAGGCGAAGCTCGAGCCGGCCGTCGGCGAGCCGCTCGCGGCGCGCTGGCGCATCGCGGCGACCTACCTGGAGGACGTGCCGGAGCCGGCCGTCTTCGAGGGCGACCCGGAGGGCTGGTCGCGCGCCCTGGAGCAGCTCCGCGGCGACGCCTGGTCGCTCGGCCGGCAGCAGCTCGTCCAGCAGCTCGCCGACGTGCTCAAGCGGCGCGACCAGGTCGGCTCGCCGCCGCTCGACGCGGTCAACGAGGCGCTGTCGCTCCTGAACAACGCCGAGCAGGACCTCAAGGCGGTGCGCATCGGCGGCCTGAAGGCCCAGTCGGCCCTGATCGGCGACGTCCAGACGACGGCGACGTTCCTCGACGTGCGCAAGAAGGGCTACAGTGCCCGGTTCCGCCTCGTCTCCGGCCGGGTCCTCGGCGCGAACGTCTCCGATGTCGAGCGGTCGCTGACGCTGTTCCGGCCGATCGACCGGAAGACGCTCTACGTCCTGGAGACGACGCGCGTCGATGCCCGCGAGGTCGCCTTCCGCACCCGCCAGCCGGAGTACGCCGTCGAGTTCGGCCTCGGCGGCCCGGTCGTCCTCCAGCTCGGCATCTGGAGCGAGGCGGGCGACAAGCCGAGCTTCGTGCCGCTGAAGGACTTCGACCTGTCGGCAAAGGGCCAGGCCGGGCCGCTCCGCGTGCTCGGCCTGCCGCTGTCGGTCCTCGGCCAGACGGCGGTCCAGAAGAAGCTCGACTGGCAGGGCTACGAGCTGACGCTGGAGTGGCTCGACCTGCCGCGCGCCCCGGCCCTGCTGGAGGAGGCGGCGACCCGGCTCGTGGGGGGCACCCCATGAGCGCCGCCCCCGAGGCGATCTTCGTCGTCGAGCGGCGGCCCGGCCACGGCTATGGCGTCACCAGCGCCTACGGCCCCGCCGCAGACCGGCTCCAGCGGGCGGCGGTCGAGGTGCTCGACGAACTCGGCCAGCCCGACCCGCGCGGCCCGGACGAGGTGCAGCGCTGGATGCCGGCCGCCGGGCCGGACCGCCAGCCGGTCTTCGTCCGCATCCGCCGCGCGGCGGACGGCGAATCCGTCTACCATCAGGCGTGGTTCCCGCCGGCGGTCGCCCCGCCCCGGCCGCGGCGCAACCCCCTGCCCTGGCTCGCCGCCGCCCTCGTCCTCTGGGGCGTCGGCGTCGCCCTCGGCTGGACGTGGCGCGGCCCGGTCGAAGCGCCGACCCCGCCCGTGCCGCCGACGGCGGAAGTGCGCCCGAAGGACGCCCCGCCGGTCGTCATCCGGGCCGACTCGGCGTTGCAGGTGCCGGTCCGCAAGGCGCGCGACGCGCGCAAAAAGCTGGCCGACTTCCTGACCCAGCCCGGCCTGACCGGCTGGCCCGACGAGCCCGGCACCGTCGAGCGGACCGTCGAGCTGCGCGACTTCCGCCGCACGCCGCGCGGCGTCAAGATCGAGCCCGTCTACCTCACCGGGGACGAGGCGCGCGCGCTGCGCGCGCTCCTCGACGCCCTGGACGGCGTCCCGTAACTTCTCTCGCCCCCCTCCCAAGCCCGGGCGTGGCCACGCCCGGGCTTGCGCGCCCCATCCTTCCCGGCACCTGTCGAAACGCCCCTCCCGTTCGTACACTAACGCGGACAGCGCCCGGATCATCCCCCCTTGTGAGGCTCCTCCTCCATGAGCACCCGATCGCACCGTCTGGCGATCCTCGTCGGCGGCGGCCCCGCGCCCGGCATCAACGGCGTCATTAGCTCGGTCACCCTGGAGGCCCTCGACCAGGGCTTCGAGGTGCTCGGCTTCCTCGACGGGTTCAAGAACCTCGTCACCGGCGACACGAAGGCCGGCTTCGTCCCGCTGACGCGCCACCTCGTCAAGGACCTCCACCTCAAGGGCGGCTCGTTCCTCGGCACGTCGCGGACGAACCCGACCAAGTCCGAGGAGCACATGCAAAACGTGCTCAAGGTCCTGGCGCACCACAACGTCGGCTATCTGGTCACGATCGGCGGCGACGACACGGCGTTCTCCGGCAGCCAGGTCTACGCCCGGGCCGGCGGCCGGGTCCGGGTCGCCCACGTCCCGAAGACGATCGACAACGACCTGCCCCTGGACGGCTCGATGCCGACGTTCGGGTTCGAGACGGCCCGCCAGGTCGGCGTCGGCCTCGTCAAGAACCTGGCCGAGGACGCCCGGACGACGTCGCGCTGGTACCTCGTCGTCAGCATGGGCCGGGCGGCCGGCCACCTCGCCCTCGGCATCGGCAAGGCCGCCGGGGCGACGGTGACGATCATCCCCGAGGAGTTCGGCAAGCGCAAGATCAAGCTCGACGAGCTGGCCGACATCGTCATCGGCTCGATCTTCAAGCGGCTGGCCGACGGCGACCGCGACGGCGTCGCCGTCCTCGCCGAGGGCCTGATCGAGACCCTCCAGGAGGAGCAGCTCCACGAGGCGCTCGCCGGCGGCAAGTACGGCGACCTGATCCTCGACCCGCACGGCCACAAGCGGCTCGGCGAGATCGACTTCGGCCGGCTGACGCGCGACTGGATCGGCCAGCGCCTCAAGGAGTTCGGCCACGACCTGACCATGGTCGACAAGGAGATCGGCTACGAGCTGCGCTGCGCCGACCCGATCCCGTTCGACGCCGAGTACACGCGCGACCTCGGCTACGGGGCGGTCAAGTTCCTGCTCGGCGAGGAGTCGGCCAGGTTCGGGGCGATCATGAGCCTGGTCGGCGGCCGGCTCAAGCCGCTGCCGTTCGCGGACAAGCTCGACCCGGTCACGAAGCGGATGCAGACGCGCCAGGTCGACGTGACCGGCGAGAGCTACGACTGCGCCCGCAACTACATGACGCGCCTGGAGAAGGCCGACTTCGCCGACGCCGGCCGCCTCGGCCGCCTCGCCGCCGCCGCCGGCGTGACGGCGGAGAAGTTCAAGGAGCGGTTCGGGTATCTGGTCGGGGGGTGACCGGTTTGTAGCCGAAGTCGTGAGACTTCGGTGCCGGGGCGGTCCGAAGTCTCACGACTTCGGCTACGTGCGGCTCACCGCCGATGCACCCGCCGGACGTAGCCCGACCCGGTCTTCAACTCCCAGACGACGTTGCCGGCCCGGTCGAGTTCGACGACCCGGCCGGACGTCGCCACGAGCGTGTGGCCGGTCGCCGTCCGGTCGATGCCGCACGCCCCGGCGACGCGCCCCTCCCAGACGATCTTCCCCGTCCGGTCGATCTCGATCACCCGGCCGCTGCTCGAATTCGCGAGCAGGAACCGATCGCCGGGCAGGTCGCGCAGGCCGACGTACATGCTCTCCTTCGGGATCGCGATCCGGCGCACCTCGCGCCCGGTCGTGTCGATCTCGACGACGTGCTCGTCCGTGGCGAAGATGATGTTGCCGTTGCGGTGTTTGCGGATCGCGTTCGACCCCTGCGGCAGGGCGAACTCGTAGATGGCTTTCCCCTCGCGCGTGTACTCCATCACCCGGCTGTACGTCGAGACGAACGTGTTGCCGTTGGCCAGGCGCTGGCAGCCGGTCGGCTCGTGCCCCTCCAGCTTCACGGTCCACAGGACGTTGCCGCGCAGGTCGCGCTCGGTCACCATGCGGGCGTTCGACTCGGCGATGAGGACCCGGCCGCCCGGCAGGATCTGCGCCTCCATCGGCCCCTGGAGCCCCTTCAGCTCGAAACGGAACGACCGGTCCGGGCCGGCCTCCCAGACCCGGCCGGAGTTGTACTCGATGCCGAGCGTCAGGCCCATCTGGCGGGCCTCTCCGAGCCGGGCGAGGTCGATGCCGGCCCCGTTCTTGTCCCACCACGCCGCCCAGACGTCGCGCGACTTCTTCCGCCCGTCTGGGCCGGTCAGCGTCGTCGTCTCGGTCGGCCCCTTCTCGCCGGCGAGGCGGTACAGCACCTCCTCCGCCTGCCAGCACATCGGCGTCTCTTCGGTGAGCAGGTCGATGACCGCGAGGGTGGCGTCGCGCTGGCCGCCGGCGAGCAGGCCGAGGGCTGTCCGGAACCGAACCGCCGCGGCGGCGTCCTTGAGCAGGGCCGTCGCCTGGGCCTTCTGCTCCGCCGAGCCGACCTTGCCGACGACCTGGCCGGCGACGCCGCGGACGGTCGCGGACGGGTCGCGCAGGCCGCCGAGCAGCGCGGTCTGCAAGGCCCGATCCTTGTGAAGTCGTTCCAGGGCGAGGGCGACCTCGTCCTCGACGGACTCGTCGTCGGCGAACGGCAGGTAGCGCATCAAGGCCGGCACGACCTCGGTCGGCGGCTGGCGCGCCAGGAGGCGGACCGCCGCGATCGGCAGGGCCGGCCCGGGGCCGTGCTCGATCTCCGCCAGGGCCTGCGCCGCCCGCCGACGCACCTCGGCGTCGGGGTCGTCGGTCCGCTTCTTGAGGTCGTCCACGACGCTCTTGCCGCGCTGGATCAGGTCCTGCGTCGCCGCCTCGCGCTCCTCGAATGAGTCGCTGCCCAGCGCGGCCAGCAGGCGGCCGATCTCGGCCCGGTCGTCGCCGGTCGGGCTCCGCAGGCGGAGGAACTTGAGCAGCGCCGCCGCGTCGTGGCCGACGCCGTGTTCCTTGAGGAGGCGCTCGTCGCCGGCGCGGTCGGCCTCCTCCTGGGCGGGTAGGACCAGCGGCAGCAGCAGGCACGGCAGCAGGATGCGGAGCCAGTTCACGGGTGCGCCTCGCGAGAAGTTATCGCCGGTGACCGCGCCACAGCGACGTCGTCGCCTTGACCTCCCAGACGGCCTTGCCGGCGCGATCGACCTCGACCATGCCGGTGCCGTTGTGGACGACGAGCGTGTTGCCGCCGGGTAGGCGGGTCGCGTAGCAAGAACTCGGCCCCTTGTATTCCCAGACGAGCTTGCCGTCCGGGGTGAACTCCTGCACGACGCCGGCGGTGTTGTTGGCGACGAGGTAGTTCCCGTTCGGCGCGACGGAGATGCCGCTCCAGCCGCCCTGGTGCTGCAGTGGGATCGTCCGGACCGCCTGGCCGGTCGTGCCGATCTCGCGGATCTCGCCGGCCATCGACACGATCGCGACGTGGCCGTTCGGCATCCGGTACGCCGAGTGGATGAAGAAGCCGTTCTCCGCCGTGTACGCCTGCGTCTCCTTGCCGGCGCGATCGACGGTGAAGAAGCGGTTGTTGGTCGAGATCCACGTCGCGCCGTTCGGCAGGCGCTGGCAGGCGATCGGCGTGTTGACTTTGTGCTCCCAGAAGATCTTGCCGGTCCGATCGCGCTCCGTGACGCGGTGGCCGTTGAGTTCGGCGACGAGGAGCCGACCGCCCGGCAGCACCTGGGCGTCGATCGGGCAGTGCAGGCCGGCCAGCTCCCAGAGCGGCTTGCCGTCCCGGCCGCACTCCCAGACCTTGTTCGCGTGCATCTCCGGAAGGACGTTCAGGCCGAGGAACTCGACGGGCCGGTTCGCCCGGGCGAGGTCGACCTTGCCCTCGTTCGCCTTCCACCAGGCGGCCCAGCCGTCCCGGCTGCGCTTGCGGTCGTCGTCGGACCCGGTGCCGGTCGAGACCTGCGGGGCGTCGCTGCCGGCAAGGTTGAACAGGGTGCCCTCCACGACGGCGAGCATCGCCGGCGGGGCGGCCGGCAGGAGGTCGATCAGAGCGGCGACCGCCTTCGGCTCCTTCGCCGCGAGGAGGGCCTGGGCCGCCCGGTAGCGCACCTCGACGGCCTTGTCGGCGAGCAGCGGCAGGACCGCGTCGGTGTCCGACCGGCCGAGGACAAACGCAGCCGCGGCGCGGCGTTCGGCCTTGTCGCTGGTGAGGGCCTTCGTCAGCACGTCCGGCACCGGCGGCTTGACGGCCCGGACGAGGCCGGCGAGCACCTCCTCGACGACGGCCGGGTCCTCGGCGTACGGCAGGTAGTCGAGCAACAGCGGGACGGCGTCGTTGCCCGGGACGCGGGTGAACTGACGGACGGCGGCGTTGGTGAGATCGACGCCGGGGCCGTGGTCGATCCGATCGACCAGCTCGCGGCAGCGGCGGGCGACCTCGACGTCGGCGTGGTCGCGCTGCTTGTCGAGCGCGTCGCGGATGGACGGCCCGCGGGCCAGGAGCGCCGCCTGGGCGGCCTCGCGCTCGTCGAACTTGTCGTCGCCGAGGCGTTCGATCAACTTCGGCACCTCGGCCCGGTCGGCGTCGGACAGGGTGCGCAGTTGGAAGAAGCGGACGAGGACGTTCCGCTCGGCGGACAGGCCGGACTCCTTGAGCAGGCGGACGTCGGCCTCGACGCGGTCGGCCTCGTCGTCGGCCCGGGTCGCGATCCAGAACACGGGGAGGACGGCCAGGGTGAGCAGGGCGAGGGAAGGCGCGCGGTCCCGCATGAGAGGTCTCCGCCACGGGTCAGGTCTACGACGCTACCGACCCCGCGAGGAGAGCACGGCGGGAGCGCACCACCCATCGTACTGTCGGGCGGCCGGAATCCCCAAGAGGAATTCATCGACACGCCGAACGGCCCTGATCGCACGTCGGCCGCGATTTCCCTTCGCGATCCGCCGCCGGGCGTGGTACGGTAACCGACACCCGCCAGCCGTCCCGCCGTGCCGGAGCCGCGCCATGCCACGCCTCCTCGTCGTCCTCCTCGTCGCCGGGGCCGCCCCCGCCGACGAGCCGCTCCACCGCCGGATCGACGCCCTGGTCGCGAAGGGCGTCGAGGCGAAGCACGTCAGCCCGCCCGGCGACGATGCCGAGTTCCTCCGCCGCGTCACGCTCGACCTCGCCGGGACGATCCCGACGTCGGCCGAGGTGCGGGCCTTCTTCGACGACCCGTCGCCCGACAAGCGGACGAAGACGATCGACGCCCTCCTCGCCGCCCCGGCCTACGCCCGGACGATGAGCGAGCGCTTCCACGTCGTGCTGATGGAGCGCCTCGGCGACCACGCCGGCTGGGCGAAGTACCTCGAAGACGCCTTCGCCGCGAACCGGCCGTGGGACGCCGTCAGCCGGGAGATCCTCCGCGCATCGCCGGCCGAGGACGCCCCGCGGGCGGCCGCGTTCTGGATGGCGAAGCGCCTGGAGAACTACGGCCAGAACCCGGTCGATTATTCGGCGCTCACCCGCGACGTCGGCCGGCTCTTCCTCGGCAAGGACTTCCGCTGCGCCGAGTGCCACGACCACCTGTTCATCGGCGACTACAAGCAGCGCGACTTCCAGGGCCTGGCCCTGTTCGTGCAGAACGCGAGCCTGGTCGATGCCGCCGCGCCGCTCGTCGGCGAGAAGCCGCTGACGGCGAAACGGCCGTTCGCGTCGGTGTTCGACAAGGCGGCGATGGAGACGGCCCTCCGCCTGCCCGGCCGCGGCGAGGTCGCCCTGCCGGCCCCGGAGAAGGGCAAGGAGTACCTCGTCCCGGCCGACCCGAAGAAGAAGCAGCCGGGCGTGCTGAAGTTCAGCCCGCTGGCGACCCTGGCCGACGAGGTCGTCCAGAGCCCGGACTTCGCCCGGAACGTCGTCAACCGGGTCTGGTTCCTCCTGCTCGGCCGCGGGATCGTGCATCCGCTCGACCTGCACCACGCCGGCAACAAGCCGTCGCACCCCGAGCTGCTCGACCTGCTCGCGGCGGAGTTCGTCGCGAAGAAGTACGACCTGAAATGGCTCGTGCGCGAGGTCGTGCTGACGGAGGCGTACCAGCGCTCGTCGCGTCGGCCAGCCGGCGTGGTGCAGGTCGAGCCGACGAGGTTCCTGACGGCCCTGGAACGCCGCCTGTCGCCGGAGCAGTTGACGCGGGCGTTCCTCGTCGCCGTCGGCGAGGCGACGCCGGAGGCGGTGACGAAGTTGAAAGCGACGCTGGTCAAGACGTTCGGCGCGCCGCCGCGCGAGCCGGAGGAGGACGTCGAGCCGTCGCTGCGCGGGGCGCTGTTCCTGCGGAACGACCCGGCCGTGCTGCGCTGGCTGGAGCCGAAACCGGGCAATCTGCTGGAGCGTGTCGGCAAGCTCGACGACGCGAAGGCGGTCGAGGAGCTGTACCTGGCGGTCCTGACGCGCCGGCCGGCCGACGCCGAGGCGAAACTGCTCGGCGAGCACCTCATGGCGAACGCGGCCACCCGGCCGGCGGCGCTGGCGAACGCCGCCTGGGCGCTGCTCGCCGCGACGGAGTTCGGGGTGAACCACTGACGCGGTTGCGAGGGGAGCGGCTTCCAGGCACAATGTTGGAAGGTACCCCGACGGCCAACTTCCGACGAGGAGGATCGCGATGGACGAGAGTCACAGCGCAACCGAGACGTCGGCACCTCCCAGCGAAGCGATGCAGGCGTTCGGCCGTGTCGCCGCCGCCTGGAAACACAACCGGCCGAACTTCCCACTCGACGAGCTGGAGAAGTACCGCGGCCGGTTCATCGCCTGGGATCCGGACGTGACGAAGATCATCGCCGCCTCGGAACGCGCGGAGGACATCGACCAGGCGATCCGCGACGCCGGCTACGACACCGCACTCTGCCCCGTCGAGTTCATCTCGTAACTGCCGGACGACGCCCATGCTTCGCTTCCCCTACGCCCGGACGACCCTGCGCCGTCCGGCTCCGACCCTCGCCGGAGCCGCGGCGCGTCACCGGCCCTTTCTCCTGGTTGGCGTGACGGGACCAGCAGGGGCAGTCGGCCGCCAGTTTCGCCTCGACAGCGGCGCGGACGACACCATCCTGCCGCAGTCCTTCGCTTCCGCGCTTGGCCTGGATCTGACGAACGCCCCCCTTGCCGAGGCTGAGTCGGCCAGCGGGGCTGTCGTCCAATACCCCTGCTCGCTTGTTAAGCTCCGCATCTCCGACGGAGTCGAGTACTGCGAGTGGGACGCCGTCATCGGGTTCTTGAACGTGTCCCGCCAGACTGGCCTGGCTGGCCTCGCCGGGTTCCTCAACTACTTCGACGTCGAACTGTTCGGCGACGGTCACGAGTTCACCCTCACCCCGAACGCTTCCTTCCCGGGCCAGCACGGGACGCACTGACCGAGCAGACCATCCCGGTTCACTTGCGGTCGAGGATAACGGAGACACGGGAGCCCAAATGAGCCAGCCTGTCCCGAAGCCGGACGATGAACGAAGCGAAGCTGGAGACCCGGCTTGGGTGCGCGAGAAGCGGCCGATGAATGAAGCCGAGTGGCTTGCGGAATCCAACCTTTTCTACCTCCTCATCTTCCTGGACTGCCAGAAAGACAAGCACGCCCGTCGCCTCCGACTGTTTGCCTGCGCCTGTTGCCGACGGGTATGGGGGTTGCTCCGGTTCGACGCGGCCAAGAGATGCGTGGAACTGGCCGAAGCCTACGCCGACGGCGAGGTGACGAGAGAGGAACTGCTCGCCGCCCATGCTTCAGCCGGGTTCGACACACTCGGCACCCAAGAGCGAGGGGAGGCTGACGCCGGAACCCAAATCTCGCGTCGAACCCTCGACGCGATCGGGGCGGCGCGGTTCCTGACCTCGGATTACTACTTCGATATCGACGGTGCTACCATCGTCGCCCAGGATACGTCGAAGGATCCCAGCGCCGATTACCTCCCCGCCCCGAGGGAGTATCCGGGCAACGGCGTCCCTTCCGATCTGGTCGAGATGGCGGAACAGCTGGAACTGCTGAGGGATATTGTCGGCAACCCGTTCCGGCAGATCCTCATCGATGGATCGTGGCGAAGCCCAACGGTCCTTCGTCTCGCCACGGCGGCGTACGACGAGCGTGCCCTGCCCAGCGGCCATCTCGATCCGGCCCGCCTCGCCGTCCTGTCCGACGCGCTCGAAGAAGCTGGCTGCGCCGACGCCGACCTGCTCGGCCACCTGCGTTCGGCCGGCCCGCACGTCCGAGGCTGCTGGGCCCTCGACTTCCTCCTGGCCAAGCAGTGACCTGGCCGGCCGCCCCCTTCCTCTTCGCTCGGATCAAGACCGGGAAAGGCCCGCAGAGGACGGCTTGTGCTTTTCCCAGCCCTCCGCCCATAATCGGCGAAGTTCCCGCCCCGTTCGGGGTGCTCAACACGGAGGTTGCTGATGCGGCACCTGCTGCCGATGCCCGGCCGCGCGCTCGTCGCCCTGGCCCTGCTTCTCGCCGTTCTCGGAGGGGTCGGTTGCGTGACCCGGGTCGAACGCCATCCCATGGAGCCCTCCCTGAAGGGGGCGTGGTCCCCCTTCAACCAGCCGCCAGTCACCGAGGCCCCGGCGGCGCAGGTCCCGGCGGCGCAGGTCCCGGCGGCCGCTCCCGCCCCGGTGCCGGGGCCGCCGACCGGCAAGGCCCCGACCCAGGTCGCGCTCGACCAGCTGGAGGACTTCGCCCTGAAGGCGGACGGCCTCGCGGTGAACAACTTCTGCCTGTCCGAAAACGAGGACGGCACGGCCCTCCACCTGCGAGCGACCTACCGCAACCGCCAGCCCGAGGCCCGGGCCGTGTGCGTCATGGTCGTCGGCCTGAGCGAGGCGAAGGACATCTTGTGGGCCGGTCACGCCACCTGCGTCGCCGACCCGAACGGCGTCGGCGTCCTGCCGGAGCTGAACGTTCTCGTCCCGGCCGGGACGCTCAAGCAGACGGCCGCCGTGTCCCTCCGGCTCAACGCGCGCAAGGACGTCCCGGTTCAGGCCACCACCTACCGGGTTCCCCTGCGCTGACCGCCCGCGCTTTTCCCTTGAGCGGCCTCGGCCTCCCGGCGACAATGCAATCCTCACCCGCCGAGGAGGCCCCGCCATGCTCCCACCCGCCCTGTCGCGCCGCGACCTCCTCGCCGGGGCCGTCGCCGGCGCGACGGCCGCCCTCGTCCCCGGCTTCGACGCCGTCGCCGTCGCCGACGCCGCCCAGAAGCTCGGCATGCAGGTCGTCTTCGTCTGGCTCGACGGCGGCATGAGCCAGCTCGAATCGTGGGACCCGAAACCCAACACGCCCTTCGGCGGCCCCTTCCGCGCCATCCCGACGAGCGTGCCCGGCGTCCACGTCTCGGAGCTGCTGCCGAGGACGGCGAAGCTCATGCACCACCTCGCCGTCGTCCGCAGCCTGTGCACCCAAGACAACTCGCACTCCGCCGGCGTCGATCGCATCCAGCGCGGCGACCCGAAGAACCGCGGCGTCGTCTATCCGTACCTCGGCTCGGCGGTGGTGAAACTCCTCGGCGCGGACAAGAGCACCTTCCCGCCCTACGTCTGGATCAAGCCCGGCAACGGCGGCTTCCTGCCCAAGGACGCCGGCTTCCTCGGGCCGCGCTACGGCGTCCTCGCCCTCGGCGACGGCAAGCCGCCCGACGGCCTGCTCCGTCCCGACGCCCTCTCCGAGGCGGACGACCGCGTCCGCAACGACCTGCGCCGGCTGCTCGACCGCGAATACGCCAGGGAGCGCGACTCCGTCGCCGTCGATGCCAACGCCCACGTCTACGCCATGGCCGAGCAGCTCCAGAAGCACCGCCACCTGTTCGACGCTTCCACGTTTTCGCCGAAGGACATCGAGCGCTATGGCTCGCACGACCTCGGCCGACACCTGCTGCTCGCCCGGCGCATGGTCGAGCACGGCGTGACGTTCACCAAGGTGACCAGCTACGGCTGGGACACGCACGGCGACAACTTCAACGCCCACCTGTCGCTCATGGCGAAGTTCGACCAGGGCTTCTCGGCGCTGATCGAGGACCTGCACGAACGCGGCCTGTTCGACCGGGTGCTCGTCATCGCCATGTCGGAGTTCGGCCGGACACCGCGCATCAACGGCCACCTCGGCCGGGACCACTGGCCCGAGGCGTGGTCGCTCGCTTGCGCCGGCTGTGGCTTGAAGAAGGGCGTCGTCGTCGGCAAGACCAACGACCAGGGGACGTGGGTGTCCAGCGACGAGCACGACGTCGGCCACCTGTTCCACACCTGGTTCCGGGCGCTCGGCATCGACACGGCCAAGGTCGAGTACGACAACCACGGCCAGCCGCTGCCGGTCGCGCACGAGGAGTGCAAGCCGATCGCCGAGCTGCTGGCGTGACGGGGAACGACGCGATGGACGAGAAAGCCCTCCTGGCGAAGTACAACCCGCGCGAGCTGGGCAAGCCCGTCCCGGCGACGCAGCAGTTGACGTGCCTGCGCCTCAACCCGGCCGGCAGCCTCCTCGCCGCGGCCAGCTTCCAGGCGCAGATTCTCCGCTGGGCGTTCGACGGTACCGCCCTCGCCGCGCTACCGCCCCTGGCGGGCCACGACGGCTGGGCGAGCACGCTCGCGTTCCACCCGGACGGCCGGCTCTTCACCGCCGACACCTGGGGCCGCCTCACCGCCTGGCCGGCCGACCCGGCCGCGACGAAGCCGCTCTGGTCGGTCGCGTCGGCCCACGACGGCTGGGTGCGCCAGCTCGCCGTCGCCCCCGACGGCGCGAACCTGGCCAGCTGCGGCCGCGACGGCGTCGTTCGGCTCTGGTCCTGCGACAAGGGCGAGAAGGTTCGCGAGTTCGCCGTCGGCTCTGACGTCCAGGCGGTCGCGTTCCACCCGGACGGCAAGTCGCTCGTCGCCGGCGACCTGAAGGGGGCCCTCCACGTCTTCGAGGTCGCGACCGGCAAGGAGGAACGCACGCTGACGACGGAGGGGCTCTACCTGCTCGACCGCATCCAGGACGTGGCCGGCCTGCGCGTGCTCAGCTTCGACGCCGACGGCAAGCGGCTCGTCGCGGCCGGCTGCAAGCCGAAGACGGGCGGCTTCGTCGAGGGGACGCCGCTCCTGCTCGTCCTCGACTGGGCGACCGGCCAGACGACGACGACGCGCGAACTCGGCGCGGCGAACGCCGGCTTCGTCACCGACCTGGCCTGGCACACGGACGGCTTCGTGCTGCTGACGACGAGCGGTCAGCCGGGCCAGGGCCAGCTGCTGTTCCTCCGCCCGGACGACGCGAAGCCGTTCTTCACCTCGCCGAAGGCGGTCAACGCCCATGGCCTGGCCCTCGACGCGGCGCGCGGCCGGTTCGTCGTCGCCGCGACGAACGCGAACAGCGCCGGCAACGGCCGGGTCAAGGGCCAGGGGGCGAAGGACTACCCCGGCAACTTCGCCGTGCTCCAGGTCTGGCAGCTCGGGTAGCCGTCCGCGCACCGGCGCGACAACTCCCGGGCGATCCGCCCCTCCGTCTCCTCCGGCGACACGCTCGCCGGCGCGAGGAGCCGCCGGCGGCCGACGCGCAGCCAGTCGCCGCGGCGGAAGAACCGCCCGAGCCGGTCGCGGTTCGCCCGCCAGAACCGTCCCGCCAACCCGGCGACGTACAGGTCGAGGTACTCCCGCACCAGGCCGGCCACGCGCGGCGACAGCGTCCCGCCCCGGCCGGTCCACTCGCCGCGGTGCCGGGCCCACCGCCGTCGCCACCGCTGACACCGCCGCGTCGTCGGATCCACCAGGGCGAGCAGGCCGGCGTCCTCGTCGCGCCAGCGCACACGCAGCCCGGCCGGGTCGAGCGGCGGCTGCTCCCGCCCCGCCGCGAGCAGGTCCTCGAACGCCTCGTCCGCCGCGACGGGCGTCTCGTCCGGCAGGCGGGCGAGCTGGCCGGCGAGCAGGCTCAGATGGACGAGCGTGTTCCCCTCGAACGTGCTCACGATCGCCGCGTCGCGCAGCAGCTTCTGGAACAGCGCCCCGGCGTGGCCCGACCGCAGGTAGAACCGCGCCCCCAGGACGACCGACAGGTCGCGGAAGATTTGCTCGACCCGCACCGGCACCCAGTACTTCGCCAGTGCCGAGAAGAACAACGGGGCCCGGCCGGCCTGCACCGCCCGGCACGCCACCCCCGCGACGACCTCGGCCAGGAGCAGATCGACGAACGCCCCGACGAGCAGCGACCGCGGCACCGGCAGCTCGGCCACGCTCCGGCCGAACAGCCGCCGCCCGTCGGCGAACGCGACCACCAGCCGCAGGGCCGCGTCCGCCGCCCCGAGCGACAGCCCGGCGCACAGCGTCCGCGTCACGGCCAGCGTCCGGTGGACGAGGTCGAACGCCGAGCCCGGCTCGCCGACGCGGGCCGACGCCGGCACGAAGCAGTCCCGGAAGCGCAGGCCGCCCAGGTCGCCGCCGCGCAGGCCGAGCGTCGGCACGCGCGGCAGCAGCGCCCACGCCGCCGGGTCGAGGGCCGCCTTCTCGACCAGGAACAGCGTGTGGCCGCGCGGGCCGGCTGTCTCGCCGGTCCGGGCGTAGACCGTCCAGGCGTCGGCCCGGGCCGCGTTGCTGATGAGCCACTTCTCGCCGGTCAGGCGGTAGCCGCCCGGGCACGGCTCGGCCCGGGTCTGGTTGGCGAGCAGGTCGCTGCCGTGGGCGCGCTCCGTGTTCGCCAGGGCGACGCCGCCGCCGCGCACCAGGCGCGTCGCCCTGGCGCGCTGCTCGGCCGTGCCGGCGATCCAGACCGGCAGGGCCCCGAGCAGGCTCGGCCCGAAGCCGAACGCCACGGTCGGGTCGCGCCGCGCGACGGCCCGCAGCAGGCCGAGCAGTTCCTCGACCGAGCGCCACCGGCCGCCCTGGCCCAGCGGGATCAGGTGGTCGGTGACGCCCCACTCGGCCAGGAGGCGGTGGGCTTCCTCCGGGTAGGTCTCGGCCTCGTCGTGGGCGAGGGTGCGGGCCGGGCTCAGGGCCGCCTCGACGGCGGCGGGCCATTCGACGTGCATCGGAACTCCTTGCCCCGGCGGCCCGGGGCGGCTGCGGCGCGACGGCGTCGTCAGGATTGGACGGCGGGGATCTCGTTGTTCGCCCGGGCGACGTCGCACAGGCCGTGCGACAGCCAGAGCATGCCGGCGCAGTTGACGCCGCCGAAGACGAGCGGCGCGACCGGCAGCAGCCACGGCAGGACGGCCGACGCGGCGAAGAACGCCAGGCCGAGGACGTAGAACCGGCCCCAGTACTGCCGCGCCTCCGCGAACCAGAGCAGGCCGTGCATCGCCAGCCACGCCGGGTAGACCCGGAGCACCTCGGCCGGGTCCGGCGTCCCGGCCAGCGGGCAGAACAGGCGGAACAGCAGCGCGTCGGCGACGACGATGACGAGCCAGTTGACGAGCAGGCCGCGCTCGCCGCCGGCCAGGCGCGGCGCGGCCCCGAACCAGTACAGGACCGGCCACCACCCGCCGACCTGGAACACGGCCAGCCAGGCCCAGTAGACCCAGCCGGGCGGCTGGAGCCCGGTCAGGCCCCACAGGACGGCGTGGCCGGCGAGGCTCCAGAACCCGGTCCACGCGGTGACGCGCGCCCAGACGGCCGGCTGGTCGATCCGGCTGCGCGTCGCCACCTGGCGGGCGACCCACGCCGGCCAGGAGAGCGGGACCGGCGGCGTGCCGTCGCGCAGGTACGCGTCCAGGTCGGAGAGCAGGTCATCGACGGCGGCGTAGCGGTGGCGCGGGTCCTTCTCCAGGCACTTCAAGCAGATGGCCTGCAGGGCGTGGTCGGTGCGCGGGTTCAGGGCACGCGGCGGGACCGGCTCCTGGTGGGCCACCTGCCACGCGACCTCGGTCAGGGTCGCCCCGTGGAACGGCGGCCGGCCGGTCAGCATCTCGTACAGGAGGACGCCGAGCGCCCAGACGTCGCAGCGCGGGCCGGCCCGGCCGTGGAACTGCTCCGGGGCCATGTACGGCGGCGTGCCGGCGAGGCGCGTCCGCAGGACGGTCTTCCCGTCGGCGAGCAGGCGGGCCAGGCCGAAGTCGGCGACGCGAGGCCGGCCGTCCGCGCCGAGGAGGATGTTCCCCGGCTTGAGGTCGAGGTGGGCCAGGTTGCGCGCGTGCAGGTAGGCGACGGCCGACGCGACCGCCCGGAGCAGCACGGCCGCGTCGCGGCCCGGCAGCGGCCCCTTCTTCAGCCGGTCGGCCAGGCTACCGGCCGGGTGGTAGTCCATCGCGTAGTACGGCACGCCGCTCGCCGGGCCGACGTCGAGCACGCGGACGACGTGGTCGTGCCGCAGCCCGGCGGCGACGCGCATGTCCATCTCCATCGCCCGCCGCGCCTGCCCGTCGCCGAACAGGTCGGGGCGGAGGCACTTCAGCGCGACCGGGGCGAGGGCGTCGTCCGGCGACGCCGCGTCGAGGCGGACGGCCAGGTACACCTCGCCGATGCCGCCGCGCCCCAGGCGGCGCAGCAGCCGATAGCCGGGGATGGCGTCCGGCGCGAGCGGCGCGTCGTCCGGCTCGTCCGGGACCGGCCGCGTCGGGGGCGGCGTCTCGTCCGGCAGGGCGTCGGCATACGCGGGGTAGCGGCCGGCGTACTCGGCCCGGGTCGGCTCCTCGCCCCGGCCGCGGCGCAGCTCCCACTCGACGCGGAACAGCTCGCGGGCCAGCACCCCGCGGAGCGCCTCGGCCACGCCGGCGAGGTGGTCGCGGACCTCCGGCCGGGGCGACCCCTGCTCCAAAGCGCCGCGGTAGGCCGACTCGAAGGCGTCCGCCGCGCGCAACACGGCGCGGATGCCGGCCTCGTCCAGGTCGGCGATCGTCCGGGGCGACATGTCACACCTCCGCCTGGCGGGCCTTCCAGATCGCCTTGATCGCCTTCAGGTCGCGCTCGACGGACGAGACGGACCGGTCGATCGCCTGGGCGATCTCCTCGTTCGCGTGGCCGGCCATCTTCAGCCGGGCGACGCGGCGCAGCCGGTCGTCGCCGAGTTGGTCGAGCAGGTCGTTGACGGCGAGGGCGAACTCGGCCGACGGCTCGTCGCCGACGACGGCGTCGAACCCGGCCGGGCCGAGGACGGACGGCCCGGCGACGACCTCGCGCCGGCGGCCCTCGTGGCGGTTGAAATCGAACGCGTGCCGGATAGTGACGCAGGCGAGCAGCCCCCAGAGCCGGCGGCGGTCGTACGGTTCGCCGTCCGACCGGGCGAGTTGGTCGCAGACCTCGAGGAAGGCGTCGAGGGCGACGTCCTCCGGCCCTTTGGCGCGGGCCAGGTCGTCCCGGAGCCGGCTCTGGGCCAGCCGGACCAGCGGCTGGAAAAAGCGCTCCCACAGGCGGCCGACGGCGTCGCGGTCCCCCAGCCGCAGGGCCAGGCCCCAGGCGGTGACGGAGTCGGGTTGTTCGTCCGCGGCCACGACGCGTCCTCCGGTGCGACGGGATGTCCCCGAAGGTGTAATCTCCGCGACGGGGGCCGAACCCCGCACGGTCCTCGCGATTATTTTAGCAGGTGCGGGTCGAGCCAGACGGCGTGGCAGTTGAACGCCGACCCGGCGGCGTGGGCGCGGAGTTGCAGCGTCGCGACGCCGGACACGTCGACCCGGAACGGCGTTGTCTCTTTCAAAGCCCGGATCGGCTGCGACTCCCACAGGACGCGGCCGTCGCCGACGACCTGGAAGTTGACCGGCTGCGGCCCGCCGGCGTGGTCGGCCGGGTCGTTGAAGCCGACCGCGCCGACGAGCGTCCGCGCCCGCCCCCCAAGGGCGTAGCTCACCGTCGCCGCCCCGGCCTGCGGCGGGTGCATGCCGAGGCCCTTCGGGTAGCGGACGCCGTTGATCCGGATCGGGGCGTGCTCCGGTTTGGCATCGCCTGAGTTGCCGTTTTTCCCGAACGGCCACGGCCCCATCTTCACGTCGAACTCGGCCAGGTCGGTCAGGTAGGCCCTGTCCCAGTTCCCTTGCAGTTTCGGGTCGGCGGTCGTCGCCGGCGGGGTCGGCTCGATCGGCGGATCCCGCCAGGGCGGGTTCGGGTTGGGATTCGGCCCCGGCCCCGGGATCGGCCCCGGTCCGGGCGGAGGTGGCGGCGGGTTGTTCACCGCGACCGGCCCCGGTGACACCGGGTTGCCGCCACGCCCGGTCATCGCCATCCAGATGCCGATGCCGACCGCGACGCAGACGAGGAAACCCGCCACGGTCCAGACGACGACCACGGCGGTCGAGCCGCCGGGGCCGTCCTCGTCGTCGCGCGGGCGCGGGGTGAACGGCTTGCCGCAATCCCCGCAGCGCGCCCGCTTGCCGGGCCGGGCGTCGGGGTTCTTCGCGCCGCAGTGCGGGCAGGTCACCCGGGCGGACATGGTCGGGCTCTCCCAGTGATCGATGGTCGTGCCGGACATTGCAGCACGGCGGCGGCGCGGCCGTCAAGCACCTTCCCGGATCGGCTCCTCCTTCGCCGGCCACGCCGCCAGGCCGAGCAGAATCACGACGACGATCGCGTACGCCCCGACCCAGTGGTACGGCGTCTGGTACTGGATCGCCGTCGCCAGGCCCGGCTCCAGCTGCGGCAGGATGTGCCACGGCAGGCCGATCTGCTCGTCGAACAGCGGCGAGTGGATCAGGCCGAAGAAGCAGAACACCCCCGCGATGCCGAAGAAGACCGCCGCGGTCCGCAGCCGGCCGTCGAGGATCATCGCCAGGGCCGCCGCCCAGAGCAGGCTCGTGATGATGAACCCGTTCGCCAGACACCGCAGTGTCACCAGCAGCTCCTGCGCGTCGGGCCGGGCCGGCACGAAGCCGGGCGGGTTCATCTGCTTCAGGACGACGACGACGAGGTAGGCCAGCGCCGGCAGCATCGCCAGGGCCAGGGCCGGGTAGTGCCGCTTCGGCGTCGCCTCGAACGACTGGGCGGTGATCTCCAGGCCGACGAACACCAGGATCGTGAACATCGCCGCCTTCGGCAGCACGGCGTACAGGGCCGGGAACAGGCCGAACACGCCGACCAGGCCGATGAACAGCGCCGTCGCGAGGGTGTACGCCGCCCGGCCGCCCATCTTCTTGTACGCCGGGTGGCCGATGTACGGCGTCGTCTGCAACACGCCGCCGAGCAGGCCGGCCACCAGCGACGCGACCCCCTCCGTCCACAGGACGGCCCCCGTGTCGTACTCGTCCCCGGCCGACGCCGCGCTCTCGGTGCAGTCGATCCCGCCGACGATCGTCGCGATCGCGAACGGCAGGATGACCGGCAGCTTCTGTAGGGCCATCGCCCAGACGACGCCCCACCACCCGGCCGTGGCGGAGTAGAATGACCCCAGCGACGACGGGTCCCACACCGCGAGCGGCTTCATGTCGTCCATCGGCTTGACGAACGGCACGTCGAGGCCCCGGCCGAGCCAGAAGAACGCCTGGTACAGCACGACGCCGACCAAGACGGCGGCCAGCGCCCCCGGCACCTTGAACGGCAGCTCGCGGTGCGCGATCAGGGCGACGAGGATGACGACGAGGGCCGCCAGGCCGATGAGCGGGATGCCGGCGATGCCGTCCAGGGCGAGCGGCAGGAACGCGATCAGGGCCAGGGCGATCGCGGCGAGCGAGCCGAGCAGGCCGGCCCGCGGCACCAGGCGACGTAAGACGTTGCCCAGCGGGGCGAAGAAGATCTTGAACACGCCGACCAGGATGAGGACCAACATGCCGACGTGCCAGGCGAGCAGCTGCGCGTCGTAGGCGGTCGGCTGGGCCGCCAGGCCGGCCTCCTGGAGCCTTTTTGGCGCTTCCGCCAAAACGGGCAGTAACACCAGGAAGGCGACGCCGAATGTGCTGGGGGTGTCGAGTCCGAGCGGCATGGCGCACACATCGGTTCGGCCGGTTTTCCGGGCGAGCCGGAAGGCCATCCACGTGTAAACGAGGTCGCCGAGCAGCACGCCGAGGGCCGTCCCGGGTATCATCCGGGTCAGGACGAACTCCGCGTCGAAGCCGCCCAGGGTGAGCAGGCCGACGAGGGTGATCATCACCGCGACGTTGTCGAGCATCAGGCCGAAGAACGCGTTCGCGTCGCCCGGACGGGCCCACGGATACCGGCTCATGGATTGGTCTCGATCCCTCGGGGTGTGGCTCGGCCAGGGGAGAGTCCAGACAACCTAGCCGGCCCACACGGACCGGGCAAGGCGTCGGCCTGTACCGAACATGCCGAGTGTGCCGGTCGAACGACCTTCCAGTCGCCCCTTGACGCAGACTCGGCGATTGATTGAATCTGGGTTGACTGTTTAAAATACGCAGTGTGGTAGGAGTCTGGCGACCGGTTTGAGGAGTCCCCGGCGATTCGCGCCGGGGAGAGGTGGTCGATCCCGGCAGGACCGCCGGGATTTCCAGGAGGGTCGAAAGGACTGCGCTTGCCTCCCGGGGGAGTACGGTCATGCGTAGAGTGGTGGTCACCGGTCTCGGCGTGGTTGCCCCGAACGGGATCGGCCGGAAGTCGTTTTGGGATGCCTGCGTCGAGGGGCGCAGCGGCGTCGGCCCGATCCGGGCGTTCGACGCGTCGGCCCACCCGGTCCGCGTGGCGGCCGAGGTGCCCGACTTCGACCCGCTGCCCTACGTCCCCGGTCCGCACCGCAAAAGTTTGAAGTTGATGGGCCGGGCGACGCGCTTCGGCGTCGCCGCCGCCGGCCTGGCGGTCAAGGACGCCGGCCTCGACCTGGACCGGCACGACCCGGAGCGCGTCGGCGTCGTCGTCGGCTCGGGCATGGTGCCGATCGACCTGCCGGAGGTCGCCCCGCTCATCGCCGAAGCGTGCGCCGGCGACGGCCAGTGGCGCGCCGACCGGCTCGGCCGGCGCGGCACGCAGGGCATGTTTCCGCTCTGGCTGTTAAAATATTTGCCGAACATGACCGCGGCGCACATCTCGCTCATCCACCGCGCCCAGGGGCCGAACAACACGATCGTCACCGCGTGCGCCGCCGGGACGCAGGCCGTCGGCGAGGGGTTCCGCCTCGTCGCCCGCGGCGACGCCGACCTCGTCCTCGCCGGCGGGGCCGACAGCCGGCTCGACCCGCTGCTGCTGCTCGCCTACACCGCCCTGGGGGCGCTGAGCCCGGCTGACCGGCCGCCGCACGAAGTGTCCCGGCCGTTCGACGGCGAGCGCGACGGCTTCGTCCTGGGCGAGGGGGCCGGCATGCTCGTGCTGGAGGAGCTGGAGCAGGCCAAGGCGCGCGGCGCGACGATCTACGCCGAGGTGCTCGGCATGGGCACCAGCTTCGACGCCTACGCCGTGACGAAGCCCGACCCCGAGGCGAAGGGGGCCGCCCGGGCGATCCGGTGGGCGCTGCAGGAAGGCAAGGTCGATCCGCGCGACGTGGACTACATCAACGCCCACGGGACGAGCACCCGGCTGAACGACCTGATGGAGACGCTCGCGGTCAAGACCGTCTTCGGCGAGCACGCGCGCGACCTGCCGCTGTCGTCGATCAAGAGCATGGTCGGCCACCTGATCGGTGCGGCCGGCGCGGTCGAGGCGATCGCCCTGGCGCTGACGCTGCACCAGGGCCTGGTGCCGCCGACGATCAACCAGACGCACCCCGACCCGGAGTGCGACCTGGACTACGTCCCGAACGCGGCCCGCGAGGTGCCGGTGCGCGTCGGCCTCTCGACGAGCTTCGGCTTCGGCGGCCAGAACGCGGCGCTGGTAATGAGCGGCTTCCGCGGCTGACCTCCGGGAGGGCGAGGCTCCCGCCGAGCCGTGGCGACCAAACCGGCTCGGCGGAAGCTTCGCCTTCCCGGCTACCTCCGCAGCGTGAAGTTGTGGAAGATCTCCTGCCCGGTCGCGTCGCTGACCGTGAGCAGCACGTCGACGCTCGCCTCGGCGAAGTCGGCCGGCGGCGACCACGTCACCTGGCCCGCCGCCGAGACGGCCATCCCCATCGGCCCCGACTCGAGCTTGTACTTGACGCCGCCCTTGCGCGACTTGACCGCGACCTGGTACGTCAGCTTCTCGCCCGGCTTGAACGCCGCCGGGGCCCGCGACGTGACGAACAGGAAGTCGACGTCCGCCTTGGCGAGGAGGGCGTCGAGGTCGAACTTGCGCAGGACGAGCTTGTCGTTCGTGTGCGGGATCGTCACGAGCAGCTTCGCGTCCGGGATGAGATGGACGCGCTTGTCGTGGTGCAGCTTGTTGGCCGGGTTGCCGCCGTAGCCGAGGTTCTCGTGGGCGACGCCCTCGACGTCCGGCAGCGACACCAGGGCGCGCTCCTGGCCCGGCAGCAGGACCGAGATCGTCCCGGTCAGCGGCTTGTTCTCGCCGGGGATGCCGAACCGTTCGCCGGCCGGCTGGAGCTGTAGGAACAGGTCGCCGTGCCGGGCCGGCATGTACATCGGCCGCTCGCGCGGGTCGGGCCGGGCCCCGCCGACGCGCTTGAGCTGGTCGGTCCACAGCCCCTCCGACGTGTACAGGTGCCGGCCGTCTCCGCTCGGCATGATGAGGCTGCTGCCCATGTCGTGGGTGTTGTAGCCGCGCGCGTTCGTGCCGTTGAGCAGGACGAGGCCCATGTCGTGCCCCTCGCTGCCCCGGCCGCAGCGCATGCCGAAGACCGTCCCGTCGGCCGAGGCGCGGACCAGCTCGCCGGCGTTGCTCGGCATCCGGCCCTCGGTCCAGGTCAGGTTGATCTCCTTGAACGTCTTCGGATCGACGAAGGTCGCGCCGCCGCCCCAGTCGCGCTGCTGGTCGTTCTCGTGGGAGATCATCAGCGGCCCGTGCGACGCCGAGCCCATCGTCAGGCCGCTGATCGTCTTGTCGTTCAGCTTCGGGATCGTCGCCTCGCGCTCGAACGTCGTCAGGCTCCAGCGCTGGAGGATGCCGCTCGACGGGTAGGCGACGACGAGCTTGTCGATCCCGGCGGCGAAGACGACGCGGTCGTCGGTCAGCGGCAGGTACTTGACGACCTTCGCCTCGTTCGCGTCGAAGATCGCCAGCTTGCGGTCGCGGGCCAGGTGGAGGATGACGAACCGTCCGCCGCCGCCGACGCAGACGTCGGCGATCGTGCCGGGCAACTCGCGGACCTCCTTCTCGTCCTTGAGCGGTGCCGGCTTGATGCCGCCGCCGCGCGTCGGCTCCGGCATCGGGTTGACGACGACCGGCGGGATCATCGGCTCCGGCGGCTTCGGCGGGTTCTGTACCACCGGCGGGTTCATCGGGTTCGGCGGGGCCGGGACGCCGCCCTTATCGATCAGGGCGAGGGAGAAGGCGTGGAAGATCTCGCTCCCGGCCGCGGACCGGACGCTGAGCAGCACGTCGGCCTTCGCCTCGGCCGGGTTGGCCGGCACCGGCCATGTCACCTGGCCGGCGGCATCGACCGTCATGCCGTCCGGGCCGGACTCGACCTTGACCGTCGCGCCGCCCTTCTTCGCCCGGACGTCCGGCTTGTAGGTGAACGTCTGCCCCTTGACCGCCGCGCGCGGCGGGCTCGACAGGACGGTCAGGTAGTCGTAGTCGCACTTCGCCAGCAGCTCGTCCATATCGACGCGGTAGAGGTGGAGCGCGTCCATCGACTCCGGCAGGACGACGAGCAGCTTCGCCGACGGGAAGAGGTAGAAGCGCCGGTCGTGGCCGAAGGCGTCGCGGCCCCAGGTGTTCAGGCCGCGCGGCGTCTCGACGGCGTCGAGCTTGGCGACCGGCCGGTCGTCGGCGGCGAGGTGGACGTAGAGCGCGCCGGCCTTGCCGGCGGTGTCGCCGTGCGGGAAGCCGGGCACGTCGATGCGGAGGTAGAACGCCTCCGTCTCGGCGGACGGCAGGCAGAACCGGCTGCCGTCGGAATAGGAGCCGGCCTTGCCGATCGGCTTGCCCTCGGTGTTAAAAAGGCCGCGGGCGGCGTAGGCGTAGCGGCCCTCGGGGCCGACGTTGAGGTGGCCGCCCATGTCGCCGCGCGGCCCTTCGAGGCCGACGGACTTGAAGCCGTCGCCGTGGCGGACGTGGATCATGTGGCCCTGCGGCGAGGTGTTCGGCTGGTACGACGTGAGCACCCGGCCGTCGGCGGAGATGCGCCACGTCGAGCCGCGGCCGCCGCCGAACCGGTCGCCGACCTTCTGGTCGCCGGCCGGCTGGAGCGTGACCGGGTCGAGGACGGCCGTCCCGCCGCCGTCGAAGCGTTCGCCGGCCCCGAAGGCGATGAGCGGCCCGCGCGACGAGCCGCCCATGAGCAGCTTGGCGACCGGCGTCTTGAGCGGCGACGGGATCGTCGCCTCGCGTTCGAGGGTGGCGAAGCTGTAGCGCTGGAAGGCGTTCGCCCCGGGCAGGTAGACGACGAGGTGGTCGTAGCTCGCCGCGAAGACGACGCCGTCCTCGGCGACGGGCAGGTATTTTGCGACCTCGGCGGTGCGCGTGTCGAAGACGGCGAGCTTGCGCTCCGTCTTCAGGTGGAGGACGAGGTAGCGGCCGCCGCCGCCGAGGCAGACGTCGGCGACGGTGGACGGCAGCTTCTTGACGTTCTTGCCCTTCTTGTCCGCGAGCTTGTCGCCGGCCGGGTCGCCGGCGACGGGGGCGGGGAGGAACAGGACCGGCTCGACCGGCGGGTTCTTCGCCGGCGGATTCTTCGCCGGCGGCTGCGGGATGGGGTGATTCTTGAACGGCGGCTCGATGGGCGGTTGCCACGGCGGGTCGATCGGCGGCAGGGGCGGGTTCTTGAACGGCGGCTCGAACGGCGGCCGATCCTTGAACGGCGGCGGTTCCTTTTCGATCGGGGGGTTCTCCGGGAACGGCGGGTCCTTGAACGGCGGTTCGACCGGGGCCTTGTCCTTATCGACGGGGCGGACGGGCGGGTTGACCTGGGCGACCTGCGTGTTGCTGTCCGGCTTGCTCGTGAGGACCCAGGCGAGGACGCCGCCGCCGATCGCGAGCAGCAAGACGCCGCCGGCGATGGCCGCGATCACGACCGGCGACGTGCCGCTCGCGCGGGGCCGGTCGTCGCGGTCCCGGCGACGGCGGCGCGGCCGCTCATCGGCGGAGTCCTCGTCGCGGCGTGGCACGGCGCGGTTGCGCCGCGGCGACGGCTCGGGGCGAAGGGCTTCCGGCTCCGGCTCCACCTCGACGACGGGGATGACCTCGGGGACGTCGTCCTCCGGGGCGGCGTACTTCTTCGCCGGGATGGCGATCGTCGCCTGGCACGCCCGACAGCGGACCGACTTGCCGAGCAAGGAGTCCGGCACGTTGTACTCGGCGGGGCACTTCGGACAGGTGATGCGCGTCGGCATACGGGCACTCCAGCGGTGGCGAGGCACACCCGAGGAATCGCGAGATTACCGGGCATCGTAAGCGAAATGAGAAAGGCCGACAATCGGATTCCGTGCCCGGGTGCCCCTGTAGCTTTTGGCAGGGGGTAGGGGTTACGCTGGTGTCGATCGCTCGTTCGAGTCCCGGAGGCACGGATGCCGACCGTCACCTTTGAGATCGCGTACACGACC